>Ga0247742_10000008_pt1 | contig 201021 bp, 171 predicted proteins | sample UWRJL208509C2_FD_180944 | JGI IMG/M metagenome (GOLD analysis project Ga0247742, IMG submission 180944) | Plant litter microbial communities from Arlington Agricultural Research Station in Wisconsin, United States - UWRJ-L208-509C-2 | ecosystem: Environmental > Terrestrial > Plant litter >...
ACCAATGGCATTGGCTACAACGTCGACAAGGTCAAGCAAGTGCTGGGCATCGACCACATCGATTCCTGGGCCGTGCTGTTTGAACCGGAAAACCTGAAGAAACTCAGCCAGTGCGGTGTGTCGATGATGGACTCGGCGGACGAAATCTTCCCGGCCATCCTCAACTACATGGGCATGGACCCGCGCAGCGAGAACCCCGAAGACTACAAAAAAGCCGAAGCCAAGCTGTTGCAGATCCGCCCGTACATCACCTATTTCCATTCCTCGAAGTACGTGTCTGACCTGGCCAACGGCGACATCTGCATTGCCTTCGGTTACTCCGGCGACGTGTTCCAGGCCGCCAACCGCGCCAAGGAAGCGAAGAACGGCGTGAACATCGCCTACGCGATTCCCAAGGAAGGCAGCAACCTGTGGTTCGACTTGCTGGCGATCCCCGCCGATGCCAGCAATACCAAGCAAGCCCACGCCTTCATCAATAACTTGCTCGACCCGCAAGTGATCGCTAAGGTCAGCGCTTCGGTCGGCTACGCCAACCCCAACCCGGCCGCCAAGCCATTCATGGACCCGGAACTGGTGAACAACCCCGAGGTGTACCCGCCGCAGGATGTGCTCGACAAGCTGTACATTTCCACCACGCCAACCCCAGCGATCATGCGCCTGATGACCCGCTCCTGGAGCAAAGTGAAGTCCAACAAATGAACCGTGATGAACATGCCCGTTCCTACTACGCGGCCAGCGCCCATGACCTGCCTCGACGCCCGGCGCTGAATGCCGATCTCGCGGTGGATGTGTGCGTGATAGGCGGCGGCTTTACCGGCGTCAACACCGCCATCGAACTGGCCCAGCGCGGGCTTTCGGTGGTGTTGTTGGAAGCCCGGCGCATCGGCTGGGGCGCCAGCGGGCGCAATGGCGGCCAGTTGATTCGCGGCATCGGCCATGACGTCTCGGGGTTTGCCCGTTACGTCGGCGCGGACGGCGTGCGCTACATGGAGCGCGCCGGCATTGATTCGGTGGCGCTGGTGGGTGAACGCATCCGCCAACATGCCATCGACTGCGACTTGCGCTGGGGCTTCTGCGAACTGGCCAACACCCCGGCGCAGTTCGCCGCGTTTGGCGATGAGCTCGCGAACTTGCACAGCCTCGGATATAGCCACGAAACCCGGCTGGTCGCCGCCGCCGACATGGCCGAGGTGGTCGGTTCGGATATCTACGCCGGCGGCCTGGTGGACATGGGGTCGGGGCACTTGCACCCGCTCAACCTGGTCCTCGGCGAAGCCCGGGTCGCGGAAGCCCTGGGTGTGCGGATTTTCGAGCAGAGCCCGGTGCTGGAACTGATTCACGGCGACAGTGTGCAAGTGCGTTGCGCCAGCGGCACGGTGCGCGCCGACCACCTGGTGTTGGCGTGCAACGCGCATCTGGAGGAACTGGAACCGAAGCTCAGTGGCAAGGTGCTGCCCGCCGGCAGCTACATCGTCACCACCGAGCCGCTGGCGGAGGATGTGGCGCGGCGCTTGATCCCGCAGAACCTGGCGTTGTGCGACCAGAAAGTCGGCCTCGATTACTACCGTCTCACCGCCGACCGACGCCTGCTGTTTGGCGGCGCGTGCCACTATTCCGGACGCGACCCGGCGGACATCGCTGCCTATATGCGACCCAAGGTGCTCAAGGTGTTCCCGCAGTTGGCGGATGTGCGCATCGACTACCAATGGGGCGGCAAGATCGGCATCAGCGCCAATCGCTTCCCCCAGGTCGGACGCCTGAGCCAACACCCGAACGTGTATTACGCCCAGGGTTATTCCGGGCATGGGCTGAACGTCACTCACTGGTGCGCGAAATTGTTGGGCGAGGCCATCCATGCCGGCCGCAGCCAGGGTTTCGACGTGTTCAGCGCCGTGCCGCACATGACCTTCCCGGGTGGCAAAGCCCTGCGCTCACCGTTACTGGCCTTGGGGATGTTCTGGTATCGGCTGAAGGAAATGCTGGGCTAAGCCTTCACTCCCCTTCCCTGTTGGAATGTAGCTTTTGTGGTGAGGGGGTTTGTCTATGGTCTATGGCGAGGGGGGCTTGCCTGTGGTGAGGGGGCTTGCCCCCGTCGGAGTGCGAAGCGCTCCCAGCTTTTTTACGACTGCTTCGCAGCCGAACGGGGGCAAGCCCCCTCACCACAGGCAAGCCCCCCTCACAACAAAGCGCGCTCAGCCCAAAAGTCTTGCTCCTGACTACAAACAATCCCGCACAATCTTGCGCAGATCCCCGGACTTGGCCCATGGCGGGCCTTCGTACAGGGAAATGCGGCTGCCGCTCTTGAACTTGGTGATTTCCAGCACTTCGTCGGCGGTCACCAGGCTCGGGGCGTTGATCCGATAGCCGTTGGAAATGCCAGTCTGGGTAGTCTTGGGAATCACCTGTTGCCAGGCCGGCAGTACACAGGCCGCGTATTCCTTGGGGGGTTTGGCCGAGATTTTGCTGTAGTTCGGCTCACCGGGGACCAACGAACTGGGCACTGAACAGCCTGCGAGCAGCAGGGCCGCAACGGCCCCGATCACGTTGCGCATGCAACATCCTCTTAAAAAAAGCGACTTTATCATTAGCTAGGTATCGGCATCAGCGCCCAATCGATGAGCGCGGCATTCCGTCACGCTCGGAACTTAGCCTCAATGCGCATCCCCGCCCCATATCCAGTTCCAGATGCCGGGCAGGCGTTCCGGCTGGCCGCTGCGTCCGACGGTGCGGGCCAGGGCCGCGCGCTGCAAAGCGGCGGTGTCGTCGTAGAAAGGTTGCGCGCTGACCGTCAGGCCATCGGCCTTGGCGCTGTCGAGGAGGATTTGCAGGTACTCCTCGGTGTGCCATGAGGTGTAGCGGTTGAGGTCGTGAAACGTCACCACCACCGGGATCACCCCGTCGACGGTGGGCAATTCGCCCTTGGCAATGCGCTCGCGCACTTCCGAGACCTGGCGCAGCAGGTTCGCCCGGCGCCGCGGGCTGCCGTTGAAGCCCCAGATCTTGCCGTCATTGGCGCTCAAGTCGGTCAACAACACCCGCAGGCCATGGCGTTGATAAGCGGCGAAGGTGCGCTGGTCGTAATTCCAGAATGGCGGCCGCACCAGGGTCGGCGCCGCGCCGGTGATGGCGCGGATGTCGGCGCTGCCATGGCTCAGCGACTGCTCGAGTTCCTGATCATCCAGCGAGCGGTGGTTGCTGTGCCACGGCGTGGCGGTATGAAAACCGAGGATTTGCCCGGCCTGGTGTTCCTGGGCCATGACCGCGCGGCCGATCTCGCTGCCACCGGCACGGGGGGCACGGGTCTGGACGAAGAACACGGCCTTGAGGTTGGGCTGGATTGGATTGTCCGCCAGGCCCTTGAGCACCCGCTGGCTGGGGTTGTAGAAACTCGACGCGCTGGGGCCGTCATCAAAGGTCAGGAGAAAGCGGATCGGCGCCTGGGTCCGCAGCTGCTGCTCGGTCTGCGCGGTCATTTCAATCGGCGCGGCGATGCAGCCCAACAGGCCGGTGGCGATGGCGAGGGCAGCGAATGCCCTGACAAGGAACTTCATAGAATTAGACGGAATCCGGATCAAGCGATAGCAGGAGGCCGAATCATGACGACTCTGGCGAGCCAATGCACCTGCCGATGTGCGCAAGGGTGTGGCGAGCAAGCTCGCTCGCCACAGGTTTCAGTCAAAAACAGGGTTCACGTCAGGACTTGGCCTGAGGTCGCTTGCGCGGTTTGTAGCCTGGCAGCGCGGCGGCAAATGCCAACGCCTGCTCCCGGGAACTGAACGAGCCGAGTCGATCGTCCTGGGTGCAGACCCGCCACGGGCCGTTGTTAACGTTGATCACGTCGTAACCGTTCATGTGCATCTTGGTCATCATCGCAATGCTCATGGTCACCTCCAGTCGCTTGGGATTGTTCGGGGTGCGAGGCCTTCAACCATACACCGGTGTCGTGATCCCGGGATGCCCGCATATCAGCTCAATCGATCAAGGCTTCAGCGGCCGCTCTTCGTCGCGATCCGACAGGCTTTTGCCATCGTCGGGGTGCTTCCAGGTCTGCGGCGGTTCCTGCTGATCGGGCGGCACGTGCGGCGCAGTGTCGGGTTTGCTTTCCGGCGGGACGCGGTCATTCAGGTACGACAACCAGCGTTCATAGGCCTCGTGCTGCAGCCGAGTGGCGTGCTCCCACTCCGGGCCGGTCATTTGATGGGCCGCAATCAGCTTCATCATTTCCGAGGTAGTGGCATCCAGTTCTACTATGAGCTCGTGAGCGCGGAATCGGAACTCGTCCTGGGTGGTCATGGCGGCCGTCCTCAATGAGTGAAATCGAGCAATTCGATCTTCTTCTATTGAGTACGACCATCGGAACGCCCTTTGGCGTAACTGATCGGACGGGCGGCCACGCCTTTCATCCGCCGCCGTCAGAGCCACCAGCGCAGGAAGAAAAACACCGCCATGCTCATCAGCATGCTGAGCAAGGTGCTGCGGGTGTACAGCACCAGCCCCACCGCCACCAGGCCACTGAGCAAGTAAGGGTTATCGAGTTGCAGGTTGAGTTGCTTGTCCGGCATGAAAATGATCGGCCCGCAAATCGCCGTGAGCATGCCCGGCACGGCGAAACCGAGAAACTGCCGTGCGTTGCTGCTCAAGCGCAGCGGCAACCGCGGTTCAAGGAATACGTAGCGATTGAGAAACACCAACAGCCCCATGCCGATAATCACTGCCCAGACCATCAATTGCGCTCCAGCGAAAACTTGTTGCAGACAAACCCGGCGGCCATCCCGGCCAGACCGGCCAGTACCAGCGCCGAACCCCATTGCCAGTAGCTGAACAGCACCGAGCAGAACAGCGACACCGCGACACACACCACCGTCGGCACGTTACGCACCACCGGGGTAATCAGGGCAATGAAGGTCGCGGCAATCGAGAAATCCAGGCCCAAATGTTCCAGTCCCGGAATGCTGCTGCCCAGCACGATGCCCGCCAGGGTGAACAGGTTCCACGCCAGGTAGAACGTCAGTCCGACGCCCAGGGCGTACCAGCGATTGAACTGCTGTTTATCGTGCTGGCTGGTCAGGGCGAACAGCTCATCGGTCAGCAAAAAGCCCAACCCCAGCCGCCAACGGCCCGGCAACGGTGCAATCACCGAACGCAAGCTCATGCCGTACAGCAGGTGCTGGGAGGTCAATAAAAGGGTGGTCAACAGGATCGAGAAAATTCCCGCGCCGCCCTTGAGCATGCCGATCGCGACCAATTGCGCGGCGCCGGCAAACACAATGGCGGACAAGCCCTGGCCTTGCAGCGGCGTGAGATTGGCCTCGATGGCCATGGACCCGGCCAACAGCCCCCAAGGCGCGGTGGCCAGGGATAGCGGTATGATCGCCACCGCACCGCGTAAAAAGGCAGTGCGCGGCAGTAGTGAACTGGACATGGCGCTCTACCTACCAAAAAAAGTCCGGGGACTGTGCCAGCTGCGTGGCGCAAAGGCTTGAACAATCTTGCGCACTTGCCACGAGCATTCAGCGGTGGCGGCCCACGTCACCCTGAGCCTGGGCGTCGACACCACCCTAGCGGGCAAGGACAACCAAGCGTTGAAGTTCGTCGAACAGGTCAACAAGTGGCTGGATCAAGCCAAACCCAACGGGGCGGATGCACGGCGAGTTCGCCGATCTGAGCCATTGAAAGGCGCCGACAGGAAGCTCAGGCATGCTGGCCTTCCCTGCAAATGGACTTGATCAAGGGAGCGCCGGGACACAGCCCGTCTAGGCGCCACCTCGCAAATTCGTCATCATTGAGCCTGTAACACCGTGATAGCCTTTTAACTTCTTCGGCGTTGACACCTTTGCTCAAGCCTTTCCATCCATTGTGGAGTTCGTATGACCAGGCTTTCCCACCAAGATTTACGCCGTAATTTCCGCAAACTGTTTGCCTCCAACACCTGCTACCACACCGCCTCGGTTTTCGACCCGATGTCGGCCCGCATCGCCGCTGACCTCGGCTTTGAAGTGGGGATTCTTGGCGGTTCCGTGGCCTCGCTGCAGGTGCTGGCCGCCCCGGACTTTGCGCTGATCACCCTCAGCGAATTCGCCGAACAGGCCACCCGCATCGGCCGCGTCGCGCAGTTGCCGTTCATCGCCGACGCCGACCACGGCTACGGCAACGCCCTGAACGTGATGCGCACCGTGGTTGAACTGGAACGGGCCGGCGTCGCCGCACTGACCATCGAAGACACCCTGCTGCCGGCGCAATTCGGCCGCAAGTCCACCGACCTGATCAGCGTCGCCGAAGGCGTCGGCAAGATCCGCGCCGCCCTCGAAGCCCGGGTCGATCCAGAACTGGCGATCATCGCCCGGACCAACGCTGGCATCCTGCCGATCCAGGAAATCATCAGCCGCACCCAGCAATACGAGCGCGTCGGTGCCGATGGCATCTGCATGGTCGGCGTGCGGGACTTTGAACAACTGGAGCAGATCGCCGAGCACTTGACCGTGCCGCTGATGTTGGTGACCTACGGCAACCCGCTGCTGCGTGACGACAAACGCCTGGCGGAATTGGGTGTTCGCGTCACGATCGACGGACATGGCGCCTACTTCGCCGCGATCAAGGCCACCTATGACGCCCTGCGCGAGCAACGGCAGATTTTCACCCAGGCCTCGGACCTGAGCGCCACCGAACTGACCCACACCTACACCCAGCCCGAGGATTACATCCAGTGGGCCGAAGAGTACATGCGCGTCAAAGAGTAAACCGCAACACCGCAGGCCTGGAATCGGCGAACTACGCCGTCTTCCAGGACCATCGCGTCAGCGTATCGCCCCCCTTTCATACCTTCTGCGATTTCATCCGCTCAAGCCATTGCGGCTCCAGGCGCGGCTGATCGACACTCAAGCCCTGTGCCTCCATCTGCGCCTTGTGCTGGTCCATCTCGCGAATCAATTCACTGTGGTCACTGGAGTTGCCGTCGAGGCTGTGCATCTGGCTCAGGCCCAAGTGATAGAAACGCAACAGGCGCATGGCCTGCGGATCATGGAACACCACCTGCGCCTTGACCTGATGCATGACGTTGGTGATGCGCATCAGGTTGCGCTTGAGCTGCCAGCCATACACCGCCGACGCCATCCACGGCTGGCTCCAGAACACCTGGCGCACCAGCGTCGCGACAATCAGCAGCGCCACCGCTACGCCGCCGACATTCAGCCAGAAATTATCGCCGCCCGGCTGACCCAACAGTTGCACCGTCAGGGTCGACAGCAGCATCGCCAGGACCAGGAAGAGTACGGCAATGATCAGCGTGCTGCGCCGGGTCTGGCGTCGGTAAGTGTCGGGGTCCAGCGGACGGATCTCGAACATGACGCGGTATTCCTCCAGTGAGCGGGGCAAAAAACGTCGGGCATTATCGCCTGTCACACGGATTTGGCTATGCTCGTCGACTTTTCCGACAGCACGCGGGGAACGCCGACTACGCTGCAAACGTCTATCCTCTCAGGTACATAGCGATCCAGCGCGGTTCATGCCATCTTCAGCACTGGATGCACACTATTCGGATGCCACGGTTTTTTTATCAGCCTGCCGGGCATCGTTTTAAGGAACCTTGAATGATCCAACGACATGTCATCAACGCCTCCGTCAGCCCCAAAGGCAGCCTGGAAACCCTCTCCCAACGCGAAGTGCAACAACTGAGCGAAGCCGGTTCCGGCAGCATCTACGACCTCTTCCGCCAATGCGCCCTGGCCATCCTCAATACCGGCGCCCACGTCGACAACGCCAAGACCATCCTCGAAGCCTACAAGGACTTCGAAATCCGTATTCACCAACAGGACCGGGGCGTGCGCCTGGAACTGCTCAACGCCCCGGCCGACGCCTTCGTCGACGGTGAAATGATCGCCAGCACCCGGGAAATGCTGTTCAGCGCCCTGCGTGACATCGTCTACACCGAGAACGAACTCGGCAGCCAACGCATCGACCTCGACAGCTCCCAAGGCATCAGTGACTACGTGTTCCATCTGCTGCGCAACGCCCGCACCCTGCGCCCCGGCGTCGAGCCGAAAATCGTCGTGTGCTGGGGCGGTCATTCGATCAGCAGCGAGGAATATCAGTACACCAAGAAAGTCGGGCATGAACTGGGCCTGCGCAGCCTCGACATCTGCACCGGCTGCGGTCCGGGCGTGATGAAAGGCCCGATGAAGGGCGCCACCATCGCCCACGCCAAGCAGCGCATCACCAGCGGTCGTTACCTGGGCCTGACGGAACCGGGGATCATCGCCGCCGAAGCGCCGAACCCGATCGTCAACGAGCTGGTGATCCTGCCGGACATCGAAAAACGCCTCGAAGCCTTCGTTCGCGTCGGCCACGGCATCATCATCTTCCCCGGCGGCGCCGGCACCGCCGAAGAATTCCTGTACCTGCTGGGCATTCTGATGCACCCGGACAACGCCGGCCTGCCCTTCCCGGTCATCCTCACCGGGCCGCGCAGCGCCGCGCCGTACCTGGAACAACTGGACGCCTTCGTCGGCGCGACCCTCGGCGCCGCCGCCAAGCAGCACTACCAGATCATCATCGACGACCCGGCGGAAGTGGCGCGGGAAATGACCCAGGGCCTGAAACAGGTCAAGCAATTCCGCCGCGAACGCAACGACGCCTTTCACTTCAACTGGCTGCTGAAGATCGACGAAGGCTTCCAGCGCCCGTTCGATCCGACCCACGAGAACATGGCCAACCTCAAGCTCAGCCGCAGCCTGCCGCCCCACGAACTGGCGGCCAACCTGCGCCGGGCGTTCTCTGGCATCGTCGCCGGCAACGTCAAGGACAAGGGCATTCGCCTGATCGAGCAACACGGTCCGTACCAGATCCACGGCGACGCCGCGATCATGCAGCCGCTGGATCAACTGCTCAAAGCCTTCGTCGCCCAGCACCGCATGAAACTGCCGGGCGGCGCGGCGTATGTGCCGTGTTATCGGGTCGTTGCCTGACCGATCAGTGAAAACCCTGGCGCTTGCGCCGCAACGCACCTCGGGACGCATCGCGTCCCAGGTCTTACCGTGGCGCACCGCGCCACGGGTTGTGCGGGTCAGTCCCGAGTGTGATCAGTTGCCTTCCTGGCAGTCGTCACCGAACTTGCTGTAGTCGAGCACTTGCTGCTGGCCTTTCGAATCGAGGTAGGTCAGGCGGGCATCGACCAGGCCGCAACCGTCGCCCTTGGCTTCGACGATGGAAATCACTTTCTGGATGTCGGCACGGGGTGCGGCGTGGGCGGACAGGGCAGCCACGTTCATCACAGCGAACAGGCCAGCAGCGATCAGGGTCTTGACGTTCATGGTGATTTCCTCAGGTTTGCAGTAGGGGTTCGTTTGAGCCAAGTCATCTTGTCTCGATGGAACCTATTAAATGCCCCTGAGGTATCTGCGCTGTGTCGTAAATTGGCCGCTATTAAGGCGTAAGGTATCCCCGACGGCCCCTGATACGTTTCGGTACAAAACCTCATCCGATACCATGGTTCTGTAGACGTGTGTATCTGAATTCAGCTTAGATACAGTGAGATACAAAGGCTCGCAGGCTCGCACCACGCGGCTCCACAGAATGCGCCACGCGCGAATAAAAAGAGGGTTGAACGATGGAACACGTGAACCACATTCTGATCGTCGATGACGATCGCGAGATCCGGGAGCTGGTCGGTAATTACCTGAAGAAAAATGGCCTGCGCACCACGGTGGTCGCCGATGGCCGGCAAATGCGCAGTTTTCTCGAAGCCAACACCGTCGACCTGATCGTGATGGACATCATGATGCCCGGCGACGATGGCTTGCTGCTGTGCCGCGAACTGCGTGCCGGCAAACACAAAGCCACTCCAATCCTGATGCTCACCGCGCGCAACGATGAAACCGACCGGATCATCGGCCTGGAAATGGGCGCCGACGACTACCTGACCAAACCCTTCGCCGCCCGCGAACTGCTGGCGCGGATCAACGCCGTGCTGCGCCGCACGCGCATGCTGCCGCCCAACCTGCTGATCAGCGAAAGTGGCCGTTTGCTCAAGTTCGGTCGCTGGCGCCTCGACACCACCGCGCGCCACCTGCTCGACGAAGACGACACCCTGGTGGCGCTCAGCGGTGCCGAGTACCGGTTGCTGCGGGTGTTTCTCGATCACCCGCAACGGGTGCTCAGCCGCGACCAACTGCTCAACCTGACCCAGGGCCGTGACGCCGACCTGTTCGACCGTTCCATCGACTTGCTGGTCAGTCGCTTGCGCCAACGCCTGATGGACGATTCCCGCGAGTCCACCTACATCAAGACCGTGCGCAGCGAAGGCTACGTCTTCTCGTACCCCGTGGAATTGCTCGGCGCCGAATCATGATCCTATCGAAGCTGTGGCCGCGCACGCTGGCCTCCCGGCTGTCGCTGATTTTCCTGGTGGGCCTGATCGTCGCCCATGGCCTGTCGTTCGGCGTGCAATTCTACGAGCGCTATCAAAGCGCCGAAGCGATGTTGATGGGCAACCTGGAAAACGACGTGTCGATTGCCGTGTCGGTGCTCGACCGCTTGCCTGCCGCCGAACGGGCCGATTGGGTGCCGCGTTTCGAACGCCGCACTTACCGCTACCTGCTCAGCGAAGGCTTGCCCGGTACGCCGGTCGACCTCAAGGACGCGCCCAATGCGGTGATGTCCATCGAAGACGCCGTGGGCTCGTCCTATTCGCCGACCTACACCCGCATTCAAGACGCGCGGCCGCACTATCAGGCGCAACTGAAACTGGCCGATGGCAGCCCGCTGACCATCGACGTGCGGCCGTCGGTGATGCCCCTGTCGACCTGGCTGCCGCTGGTGTTGCTGGTGCAACTGACGCTGTTGTTGCTCTGCACCTGGCTGGCGGTGCGCACCGCGATTCGCCCGCTGACCCGGCTGGCCAACGCCGTCGACAACCTCGACCCCAACGTACACACCGTGCACCTGGATGAAAAAGGTCCGACCGAAGTGGCGTATGCCGCCAAGGCCTTCAACACCATGCAGGACCGCATCGCCGCTTACCTCAAGGAGCGCATGCAACTGCTGGCGGCGATTTCCCACGACCTGCAGACGCCGATCACCCGTATGAAGCTGCGGGCCGAGTTCATGGGCGAGTCCAGCGAAAAGGACAAGCTGTGGAACGATCTTGGCGAAATCGAACACCTGGTCCGTGAAGGCGTGGCCTACGCCCGCAGCGTTCACGGCGCCACCGAGGCCAGTTGCCGGATCGACCTGGGCTCGTTCCTCGAAAGCCTGGTGTTCGACTATCAGGACGTCGGTAAAGAGGTGCAACTGGACGGCGCTTGCCCGGCGGTGATCGACACCCGGCCCCACGCCTTGCGTCGGGTGCTGGTGAACCTGACCGACAACGCGCTGAAGTTTGCCGGCGCCGCCGAATTGCACATGAGCGTGCGCGCCGATGGCGGTTACTCGATCAAGGTCATGGACCGCGGCCCAGGGATTGCCGAGGAGGAATTGGCGCAGGTGATCATGCCGTTCTATCGGGTGGAAAACTCGCGCAACCGCAATACCGGCGGCACCGGACTCGGCCTGGCGATTGCCCAGCAATTGGCCCTGGCGCTCGGCGGTTCGCTGCACCTGAGCAACCGCGAAGGCGGCGGGTTATGCGCGGAACTGCAACTGGCACCGACCGAGGATTAACACGCCGTGTAACTCAGTGTGTACCGTCGGGCGCTGGATACATCCGCTTTAACTCGACGGCTTTTTTGAAACAGGCCAGATACCTCAACGCGGTCAACTGTGAGCACGGACCGGAGCGGCGAACCCCACGCCCTCCTCCCACCTCACAGGAGCCGCCGCCATGACCATCAGCCGTTATCCGCTCACTCTGGCCTGCCAGGCCTTCACCCTGGCCGCGACACTCAAGCACCATTGGTTGGTGAGCGTGGCGGCGGTGGTGATGCTGGCGGTGCACTCGCCTTTTTCCTTGGCGGACAACTCCACCAAGTCGACCCGCAGCGTCGCCAGCGCTAGCGCACCCGCCGCCATCGGTCCTTACGTACAAGCCGTGCGGGCCGGCGGCGCGCTTTACCTCTCCGGGCAGTTACCGATTGACCCGGCCACAGGTGCCCTGGCCGCTGACGGGTCCATCGAAGGCCAGACCCGCCAAGTGCTGGCCAACCTCAAGGCGATCCTGGCCGCCGACGGTTTGACCCTCGGCGACGTGGTCTCGACCACGGTCTACCTCCAGGACCTCAACGATTTCGCCCAGGTCAACGCCGTGTACGCCACCGAATTCAGCCAGTCGCCGCCGGCCCGGGCCACGGTGCAAGTCGCCGCGTTGCCGAAGAACGCCCGCCTCGAAATCAGCGCCATTGCGCAGCGTCACTGATTCCCCATTTACCCACACCACGTCTTTCAACGCAGAGGGTCAACCCGTGTCCGACACCATCAACCGTAAACGCCGGCAATTCCTGCAAGTGGCCGGCATCGGCGCCGCTAGCCTGGCCGCCGGCGACCTGCTTAACGTCAGCCTGGCGCAAGCCGCCGACGGCTTTAACGCCGCCAACCCAGGCAATGTGCTGGCGCCGATCAAGCAGGTGCGCGCTGGCGTACTCGACATCGGTTACTACGAAGCCGGGCCGAAAACCGGGCCGGTGGTGCTGTTGATGCACGGCTTTCCCTACAGCATCCAGAGTTTCGAACAGGTCGCGCCGATCCTCGCCGGGCGCGGCTACCGGGTGATCGTGCCGCACTTGCGCGGCCATGGCAGCACCACGTTCCTCGACAAAGCCACGCCCCGCGCCGGGCAACAGGGCGCCATCGGTGCCGACCTGATTGCGCTGATGGATGCGCTGAACATTGCAAAAGCGGTGTTCGCCGGGTTCGACTGGGGTGGCCGCGCCGCCTGCGTTGCCGCCGCATTGTGGCCGGAACGCTGCGCCGGGCTGGTGTCGGTCAACAGCTACCTGATCCAGGACATTGCCCACGCCACCGCGCCGATTCCGGCCAAGGTCGAATCCGGCCTCTGGTATCAGTATTACTTCCAGACCGAGCGCGGCCGCCTGGGCCTGACCGCCGATCGCCGAGGCATCGCCAAGGTCATCTGGACCCGTAATTCGCCGACCTGGAACTTCGATGACTCGACCCTGGAGCGCACCGCCGTGTCGTTCGACAACCCGGACTACGTCGATGTGGTGATTCACTCCTACCGCCATCGCCTGGGCCTGGCCGACGGTTACCCGGCTTATGTCGACATCGAAAAACGCCTGGCCGCACTGCCGCCGATCAAGGCCCCGTCCATCACCCTCGACGGCATCACCGACGGCGTGATTCCGGCCAACGACGGTACGTCGAGCGCGGCTCGCTTTGCCGGCAAACGCGTGCATCGCCAAGTGCCAAACGCCGGGCACAACCTGCCGCAGGAAGCCCCGCAAGCCTTTGCCGACGCGGTGACTGACGTGATGGCGCTGTAATGATCTTGCGGCCCGACCTGGCGCGCCTGCTGTTCGTCCTGCTGTGCGCGGCGCTGCCCTTTGGCAGTTTCCACGCGAGCAAGGCCGGGGCCGTCGAGGCGCCGGCGCTGGAACTGCGGGTGCTGGGTTCCGGCGGACCGGGCGCCGGAGGTCGGGCCGGGGCCGGTTATGTGCTGTTGCTCGACGGCCAACCCCGGGTGCTGGTGGATGCCGGCCCCGGCACCTTTGTCCGTTTGGGCGAAGCACGGCTCGACCTGCGGCAACTGGACACCGTGTTGCTGACGCACCTGCACGTCGACCATGTCGGCGAACTGCCGGGCATCGTCAAGGCCCGGGCCGTCAGCGCCCGCCGCGCTATCGACTTCAAGGTATTCGGGCCGGACGCGGGGCCGGGGTTTCCCTCGACCCGGCAATTGATCGACCGCCTGTTCGGTGACGACGGTGCATTTCCCTATTTACAGGCTTTCGCCGGCCGCCTGACGTTCCACACCACCAACCTGTTTCCTCGGCAGACCGCCGACTCGCCGACACCCTTGGTCATCGTCGATCAGGACGGCTTGAAGATCAGCGCCCTGCCCGGCCATCACCGCGATGCGCCCGCGGTGATCTACCGCATCGACTACAAAGGCAAAAGCCTGACCTTTAGCGGCGATATCGACCCGCAAGGCCATGCGGCCCTGACTCGCATCGCCCAGGGTAGCGATTTACTGGTGTTTAACGCCGTGGTGCTCGACCCGCCCGGGTCGCCGGCCGTCTTGTACGACCTGCACACCGCGCCAACGGACATCGGCCAGATCAGCGCGGCAGCCGGGGTTTCGCGGTTGTTGCTCAGCCATTTGTCGGCGGACATCGATCAGGCGCGGGACGCGGTGACCACTTCCATTCATCAATCCTTTAACGGACCGGTGCAATTCGCCGAGGACGGTCAGCGGCTGGACTTCTAGTTCGACGCCTTGCGCGCCACGTATTCGCTGGGGGTTTCACCGAGCACGGTGCGGAACATCGCGCTGAACGCGCTGGCGCTGGCATAACCCAACTGACTGGCAATGCGCCCCACCGCTTCGCCTTGTTCCAGGCGACTGAGGGCTTCGGTCAGGCGTACTTGCTGCACCCACTGGCGGTACGTCAGGCCGGTTTCCTTGATAAACAGACGAATCAAGGTGCGGGCACTGGCGCCGACCTGGTCGGCCCAATATTCCACGGTCTGCGATTGCTCCGGCGCCGCCAGGATCGCCTCGCACACCGCCACCAGGCGCCGGTCTTTCGGCCACGGCAGGTCGAGGGCAAAACTGCGCGCGTGTTCCAGTTCACAGAGAATCAGTCCGACGATGTGTTGGTTGCGCCCTTCGAGCACGTACTCGATCGGCTCGGCGATCAACGCCAGGATCAACTCGCGCAGCAGCTTGCTGACTTCCACCACCCGGCAACGATCACCAAAGCGCGCCGCCAAATCGGCGTCGATGTAGATCGAGCGCATCTGCACCGGGCCGAGCATCAACTGGTCGTGGACCACCCCGGCAGGAATCCACAAGGCCCGGCCCGGGGGCAAAAACCACAAGCCTTGCTCGGTGGCGGCGCGCATCAAACCGCTGCTGGCGTAGAGCAATTGCCCGCGACCATGGCTGTGGGGTTCGTTGTAGGCGCCGCCCGGTTGATTGCGCGGCATCGCCGTCACCGGCAGCGGCACCGCTTCGTACACGGCGTAATCCTCACTGCGCGGCGTGGACGACGGCGCGGGGGGTGGACGGCGGGCGCGATCAGGCATGGCGCAGTTCTCTGGCGGGCGAACCGCGATCATACGATTTCCGCGCGGTCGGCCGCCATGTGTCACTTGGCCGACAAACGCTGTCATCCGCATCGCCGCCCCGCTGGATACCGTGGAGTCCTGCCTTCTCGGCCCCATTGACCTAAGCGAGACTTGCCATGAACACCCCGTCGTCCTCCTCTCGCGGCCACACCCTGGCCGCCGTCATCGGCCTGCTGGTGCTGGCCCTGGCCCTGCGCCCGGCCATCGTCTCCATCGGGCCGGTGCTGTTGCAAATCCAGCAGCATTTCCAGTTGAGCTATGCCCAGGCGTCGTTGCTGACCTCGATTCCGGACGTCTGCATGGCGCTGTTCGCCCTGCTGGCCCCCGGCATCGCCCGTCGCTTCGGTGCCGACCGCACGGTGATCGCCGCACTGATCCTGCTGGGCGCGGCGACGCTGTTGCGGGCGTTGTCGGACTCCACCGCAGCGCTGCTCTCCAGCACGGTGCTGGTGGGGGTCGGGATTGCCATTGGCGGCGCGTTGATCGGCGGCTGGATAAAGACCCACTTTGCCCACCGCGCCTCGTTTTTCATGGGCATCTACGCCGCGGGCTTGAGCGTCGGCGCCACCGTGGCGGCGGTCAGCACGGAGTTTTTCGCCCAGTTGGGCGGCAGCTGGCGTCTCGGCGCCGGGGTCTGGGCGGTGCTGTGCGTCGCGGCGGTGATCAGCTGGCGGATGCTCGCCACGCGGTTTGCCACGGTAAAACCTGCGGCTACGACGCCGGTGCAGACCGTTCGTCTGCCCTGGAACCAGCCGAAAGCCTGGCTGATCGCCCTGTACTTTGGCTTGAGTCAATTCATTGTCTATGCGCTGTTCGCCTGGTTGGCGCCGGCGGCCACTGAATGGGCAATCACCACGATCACCCCTGGGGCGCTGCTTGGCCTGTTCACCTCGGTGTTCGCGGTGGCCAGCTTCGCCATGGGCAGCCTCGCCGGCCGCTCGCCGGACCGTCGCCTGTGGCTGGCCATCGCCACCGCCCTCACCGTGCTGGGCCTGGCTGGGTTCTACGGGCAATCCTGGCTGATCGTCTCGGTGATGCTGATCGCGGTGGGCCTGGGCATGGCGTTCACCCTGGCAATGACCCTGCCGCTGGACAACGTGCACACGGCGGCCGAGGCCAATACCTGGACGGTGTTGATGCTGTTCGTCGGTTACCTGATCGCCGCGACCGGGCCGATTGTGTTTGGTTACCTGCGGGATCACACCGGGGGCTATGACCTGTCTTGCCTGTTGTTGCTGGTGGTGTCGGTGGTGATGCTGGTGTTGACGCCAATGCTCAAGCCACAAAGCGCCCGAGGCCACCTTACAGATGAACGTAGGCCCAAGGGTGGGAGCGAGCCTGCTCGCGAAGAGGGTGTGTCAGTCAATTGAGATGTTGCCTGGCACACCGCTTTCGTCGGAATGCCGCCCAGAGCAGGCTCGCTCCCATATTGGGATTTCAGCGGATGTACTGAGTACCTGTGGGAGCTGCGGTGCGGCGACCCGACTTGCCAGCGATGGCGGCCTGATAGCCGGCCTATCTTTTTGAGGTGTGCATATCCATTCCTGCGGTAACGGCCACTAATGGTTCCGCTTTTACAGCGGGTCACTTTCGAAAAGCGCGAAAGTAACCAAAGCGCTCTCATCCCCTCCATTCGGTGCCTCGCCTAGGCTCGGCATCCCTTCACTCCGGCCTTGCTCCGGGGGCCCGCCGCCATCGGCCATCCATGGCCGTGGGCGGCTACCGCGGCATCCCTGCCGCGGTGCCCCCTGCGCAAGACCTGCGTTCAGCCTCTGGTTTACGGGGCACATCCAGATCAAAAGCCAGCGAGGCGGCCTAGTAGCCGACCTGTCGCTGGCGGCTGCAACCACATCCTCTGTAGGAGCGAGCCTGCTCGCGATGAGGGTATGTCAGTCAATGAAGATGTTGCCTGACACACCGCCATCGTCGGAACGCCGCCCGGAGCAGGCTCACTCCTACAAAGTTTGTGGCGTACACAGAACGCATGATCACCGCTGAACACTGTGGGAGCTGGTTTGCCACACAGTGGAAATTGGGTACATCCGCCAATGACAGGTTGGCTGCCAGGCCGCCATCGCTGGCAAGCCAGACTCCCACAGGGTATGGAGACATTCGCAATGATTGCGTACACCCAAACAGGTCGAGTGTCAGCTCGCCGCGCTCTTGATCTTGATCTTGCTTTTGATCCACCCGCCCCGTCGGCAGGCTGAGCGCAGGCATTCATCCGGGGACTGGCGCGCAGCGCCGTTCGACGCAGTCGAACTCATCGCATGTAGGTGCCAGCGAAGCCAACCGGAGGGCGATGCCCCCGGATGGATGCCGGAGCGAAGGAACCCCGAGCCCCAGCGAGGGGCCGAACGCCTGGGGCGAGACCTTTGCTTACTTTGGGGCGTTTGCCAAAGTAAGGCGCCGTAAGGGCGCAACCCTAAGTGGCCGTTACCGCAGCAATGGATATGTACTCCGCCATCAGCAGCCAGGTCGGCTATAAGGCCGCCTCGGCGCCAGTGGATGCGCCCCCCCCTGGATCCCAATCAACGACTTTGATACCCAATATCGCCACAGGTGTTTTTTCATCCCCGGCAGCGAGATTTAAAGTGGCCCCAACTTCACGACTTAACCCCTTTCTAACGCTTCCGGAGATCCACCATGAAAAACATCCTTGGTTTGAGCCTTGCCCTGACGGTCCTCGCGGCCACCTCCGCCCACGCGGCGACTTCGCAGACCCACGCCAGCCCGCAAGCCGTTGCCGCTTTCAGCGTCAATCAACAAGCAGTGCAGAACCTGAACACCGTGGGCATCGACAGCTCGATCACCACCAAAGGCAACCCAATGCTCCGCGCCCCGGCCAAAGCTGACCTGACCGTTGCGGAAAACCGTCCTGAGTTCGGTTCCAAGTATCAGCGCTACTGATTTGCTGCCTTGAGCCGCTCTAAACCTTGAACCCCGCGTTGGAGAGACCAACGCGGGGTTCTTGCATTTTCGGCCCACCACGTTTGCCCGCCAGGCTGCTTTACTGAACATTCTGGACCTACAGAGGAAGCCGGAATGAACCGCAACGACCTGCGCCGCGTCGACATGAACCTGCTGGTGATCTTCGAAGTCCTGATGTTCGAGAAGAACCTCACCCGCGCCGGTGAGAAGCTGTTCCTCGGGCAACCGGCGGTCAGCGCCGCCCTGGCCCGTTTGCGGGATTTGTTCGACGACCCGCTGTTGGTGCGCAACGGTCGCGCATTGGAACCGACCCAACGGGCGCTGGTGATTCTCAAGGAATTGCAGCCGGCCATGGACACCATTTCAGGCGCGGTCAGCCGGGCCAAGGATTTTGACCCTTCGATCAGCCGCGACGTGTTCCGCATTGGCCTGTCGGACGACGCCGAATTTGGCCTGTTCCCGCCATTACTCAACCAGATTCGCGAAGAAGCGCAAAACGTCGTGGTAGTCGTGCGGCGAGTGAATTTCCTGCTGATGTCGGCGATGCTCAGTTCCGGAGAAATTTCCGTCGGGGTCAGTTACACCACCGAGCTGCCGGCCAATGCCAAGCGCAAGAAACTCCGCGACCTGGGCTGCAAGATCCTGCGCGGTGACAGTCGCCCGGGGCCGCTGACCCTCGACGAATATTGCGAGCGCCCCCATGCCCTGGTGTCGTTTTCCGGGGATTTGAGCGGCGCCATCGATAATGACCTGGCGCGCATCGGCCGCTCACGGCGGGTGGTGCTGGCGGTGCCGCAATTCTCTGGCCTGCGGGCGCTGCTGGCCGGCACCGAGATGCTGGCCACGGTGCCGGACTACGCCGCTTGCGCGCTGATTGACGGCAGCGATGTGCTGCGCGCCGACGACCCGCCCTTTGCCATCGTGCCGTCGGAGTTGTCGATGGTCTGGAACGGGGTCAACGACAACGACCCGGCGGAGCGCTGGTTGCGCTCGCGGATCGCCACGCACATGTCGGTCGAGCTGCCAACCGGTTAACGCCCGGGAAACTCCGGGTGCGCGTCCCGCAGGAACACCGGCAAATCGGTGAACGGCGGCAAGGCCGGGATTTCGAAGTACATCTGGCAAATCCAGCCCCGGTGATAACTGGCGTGGTTGACCACGTGCAGCAACATGGCCCCGGCGCTCATCACGCCGTGCGCGCCGGACAGGTAGGTGAAGTCCACCGGATGATTGAGCGACTCGTCGGTCTGGTCACGGCTCCAGTCGCGAAACCAGCGATTGAGCTTGCCCTGGGCGACGTCCAGGTTCGCCAGTTCGGCGTGGGACACTTCGTGGGAGGTCTTGAATGCATGGGGCTGAGCCTGCAAATGGGCTTGCCAGATGCTGTCCACCGCGTAGATGTGATTGAGCGTGCCGATCATGTTCTTGAACACCGACTGCCGTTCCTTGGTGACTTCCTCGGCGGGCAATTTGGCCAGGCTGGCGAACAGTTGCTGATCGGCCCATTCCTTGTACTCGGCCAGCATGCAGGCAGTGTGTAGATTGATCATCAGACGTCTCCAATCGCTGGGCGCGCAAGGCGTATTCAACAAGGATAGTCGCTGCGCCGATGCGCGGGAGCGAACGCTGATGATCGGCCAGGGCCATGGCTCGCGCCAGCGCCAGGCCGACCACCCGGCCCCGATTACCACACACTCGATATCGATGCTCGCCCGCACCTCGTCCGTCGAAGGTTGTTATCGGACTGGCCTCACGCCAGGCCCCGCTCACGATAATCGATCAGGCTGGAGAACAACGCCAGCAGCACCGCCATGACCACGAAGAAGATCAGCACCAGGAAGTACGAGCCGGTGAACTGCACGATCAGGCCGATCAGGATCGGCACGATGACCCCGGCCATGTTCCCGCAGAAATTCATGGTGCCGGCCAGCACGCCGGTTTTCGAGGTGCCGCCGAGAATCGACGGAATGCACCAGTACATGCCGCACCAGCGGATGAAAAACATCGCCACGCAGAGCAAGCCGATGGCCATGTTCGCTTGGGAAGCGTAGGCCGTGCCGAGCATGCACAACGCCGCCACCAGCGCCGAGCCGCTGAACATGCTGCGCATTACCAGGTTCGGCGAGGCACCGCTGGATTTCCATTTGTCGCCGATATAGCCGCCGATCAATTCGCCGACAAAACCGCACATGAAGATCAGGAAGGTCGCACCGCCCATGCTCGCGATGTTCAGGCCGTGGGTCTGGTGCAGGTAGCTCGGCATCCAGGTCAGCAAGCCGTAGAACACGCTGAGGATGCAGCAGTAACCGGCGAACATCGCCAGCACCGAACGGTCCTTGAGCAGTTCCCGCAGCTTGACGCTGGTGGCGGCGCCAGGCTGTACCGCCGCGGCGTTGGCCTCGGTGATGTGCGCCAGCTCGGCGGCGTTGACCCCAGGATGTTCGCTGGGATGGTTGCGGATGTATTTCCACGCCAGCACCCCGGCAAGCATGGTGCCGACCCCGGCGATGACGAAAGCGATGCGCCAGGAATCGAACCAGCCGATCAGCCCGGCAATGATGATTGCGCCAAACGCGCTGCCCAGCGGCGCACCGCCGTCTACCAGCACCGCGCCGCGACCCCGTTCGTTTGGGGTCAGCCAGGCGCCGTTGAGCTTCGCCCCGGCAGGCATGATCGGTGATTCGGCGATGCCGAGGCCCATGCGGGTGATGAGCAAGGTGATCCAGTTGTGCGCCCCGGCCGCCAGGGCCTGGAAGGCACCCCAGGCGACGGTGGCAATCACAATCACGCGGCGGGTCTGGAAACGATCCAGCAGCATGCCGCCGGGAATCTGCATCAGCGCGTAAGACCAGAAAAACGCGCTGAGCATCAACCCTTCAAGGGCCGGCGGGATCTGGAATTCAGCGGAAATCAGTGGCAACGCCACCGACAACGACGCACGGTCGATGTAGTTGATCGCCGTCAGCAACAGCATGATCAGGAAGATGCGCCAGCGCACGGTGGTCGGGCGCTCGGTCAGGGGTTTGGCTGGGGAAGCCGCTGCCAGGGGCAGGTGTTCTGCACTCGGGTTATTCATGGGGGCCGCTCTTATTGTTGTGGAATCACGCGACCCCACTCTAAAGACGTGCCCGGCCCCTGAATAATGAGGGGTTCTGATTGGGGGATCACTGAACGTCATCCCCCGCGAGATCAGAAGGTCCCCGGGTAGCTGCCGCCGTCCAGCAGCAGGTTTTGCCCGGTGACGAACCCGGCCTGGGCGCTGCACAGAAACGCGCAATACGCACCAAACTCATCCGGCTGGCCGAAGCGCTGGGCCGGCACGCCTTTGCGCCGTTGTGCGCTGACGGCGTCCACCGAGGTGCCGCTGGCGTCGGCGGTGGCGCTGAGGTTTTTGTGCAGGCGCTCGGTGTCAAACGGCCCCGGCAACAGGTTGTTGATGGTCACGTTGCGCCCCGCCAACCGCGATTGCCGTGCCAGCCCGGCGATGAATCCGGTGAGGCCGCTGCGGGCGCCGTTGGACAAACCCAGAGTGTCGATCGGTGCCTTGACCGCGCCGGAGGTGATGTTGACCACTCGGCCAAATCCGCGCTCGGCCATGCCGTCGACACAAGCCTTGATCAGTTCGATGGGGGTCAGCATGTTGGCGTCGAGGGCGCGGATCCAGTCGTCGCGCTCCCAGTCGCGGAAGTCCCCCGGAGGCGGGCCGCCGGCGTTGTTTACCAGGATGTCCACCTGCGGACACGCCGCCAGCACCTGCGCCCGCACCGCCGGGTCGCTGATGTCGCCAGTCACCGTGCGCACCTCAATGCCTGGTGCCAACTGGCGCAATTGCCCGGCGGCGGCTTGCAGGGCCTCGTCGCCGCGGGCGTTGATCACCATGTTCACCCCTTCCTGGGCCAAGGCCCGCGCACAGCCCAGGCCCAAGCCTTTGCTGGCGGCACAGACAATGGCCCAGCGTCCCGAAATACCCAGATCCATGACCTTGCTCCTGTTCATTGCATGGCAGAAAAGCCCCTACGTTACCACCGCCGACGCCAGGGCCGGGGGATGACAAAGGGTGATCCCCGGGTCAGCTCTTTTCATTATCGACGCGCCGCGGCGCTTATTACTGTGATCGCCACCCACCTGCTGCTCTGCCCCAGGCCAGCGCAGGTCGAGTCGAGACCAATAAGATCGGAGTTGCCCATGCATGCGTTCCAGTTTTACTTCCCCACCACCCTCAAGAGCGGCAATGGTTTGGTGCGTCAGTCCGGCGCCCTGCTCAAGCCCTACGTCCGGAAAAAACTGCTGGTGGTCACCGACCAGGGCCTGATCGCTTCCGGCGTACTGGAAAGCTTTTTCGTGTCCCTGGCCGAGAGCGCCATCGACTATGAAGTGTTCGCCGGGGTCGAGCCTAACCCCACCACCACCGTGCTCGACCGCGCGGTGGCGTTTCTCAAGCAGCATGACTGTGACGCGGTGATCGGCGTCGGTGGCGGCAGCAGCATCGACACCGCCAAAGGCGTCGCGGCGATGGCCACCAACCCGGGCAACATCCTCGACTACGAGGGCTACGACAAACTGCTGCACCCGCCGCTGCCGATTTTCGCCATCCCGACCACGTCCGGCACCGGCAGCGAATGCACGGCGTCGACGGTGTTCACCAACACCGAAACCCTGTTCAAGACCGTGATCATTAGCCCGGCGCTGTTCCCCAAGCTGGCGATCCTCGACGCCGAATTGACCTTGAAATTGCCAGCGTCGATCACCGCCGCCACCGGCATGGACGCCCTGACCCACGCCATCGAATCCTATGTCTCGAAGCAGGCCAACCCGATCAGCCAGGCCCTCGCCCTGCAAGCGATCAAGATGATCTGCACGCACCTGCCCAAGGCGTTTTTCACCGGCTCGGACTTGCAGGCACGGGAACAACTGCTGCTCGGTTCGTTCCTCGCCGGCGTGGCCTTCGCCCAATCGAAACTGGGTAACGTGCACGCCATCTCCCACACCTTCGGGGGCGTGTTCAACATTCCTCATGGCATCGCCAACGCCACCCTGTTGCCCTACGTCCTCGACTTCAACCTGCCGGCGTGCCCGGAGCTGTTCCGCGACATCGCCCTGGCCATGGGCGAGAACGTCGACGGCCTCACGGTGCACCAGGCCGGGAACAAAGTGGCCGAACACGTGATGGCGCTGAACAAGGCCATCGGCATCCCCGCGACCATCAAGGACCTGGGCGTGGACCTCGACTACATGCCGCAAATGGTCCGCGACTCGATGCGCAGCGGCAACGTGCTGGTCAACCCGCGCCTGACCACCGCCGCCGACATCGAACGGATCATCAGCAACGCCTTCCACGGCGAGCATTGATCGCCCCTTTCCCCTGAAGAGATGCCGCCACTTATGTTTTATGAAATGCGCACCTACACCGTGCAGATCGGCAAGATGCAGACCTACCTCAAGCACTTCGAGGAAGCCGGCCTGCCGGTGATCTCCCGCTACGCCACCCTGGTGGGCTGGTGGTACACGGAAATCGGCGAGTTGAACCAGGTCGTGCACATCTGGGCCTACGAGAGCCTCGATGAACGCATCAAGAAACGCGCCGCGCTCTACCAGGACGCCGACTGGCTCAACGGCTTCGTGCCCATCGCGTTCCCGATGCTGGAAAAAATGGAATCGAAACTGCTGATCGCGGCGAATTTTTCGCCGATCCAATAACCCCCAACCTGCCTTGCCCCCTGTAGGAGCGAGCCTGCTCGCGAAAGCGGAGTGTCAGCCACTAAGGTGCTAAGTAATCTGACACTTTCGCGAGCAGGCTCGCTCCCACAGGTTTATCGGTGATCAAGACGTTTGCCCTACCCCAGCAAATCCCCGCGCAATTCCTCAATCAACAACCGCGCGGCAGGCGATAAATCCGTCCCCACTCGGCTGACCACCCCAAAAGGCTCAATCAACGCCCGCAATGACACCGGCAGTTTCACCAGCAGGTCGAACTGTTCGCAGAACTGCGCCACTTCCGCCGGGATCACCGCCAGCAGGGTCGGGTCTTGTTGCACCAGGAGGATGGTGGCGAAGGTCGATGAAGTTTCCAGCGGGTAGCGCGGCACTTCCATGCCGGCCTCGTGCAACTCGCGCTCCAGGGCCTGGCGCATGGGCATGTCCTTGGGGTAGACCACCCAGCGGTAATCGCTCAATTGCGACAACTGCACTTCGCCGGCAAGGGCCAGGGGATGGTCCTTGCTGGCCACCACCGCCAAGGGTTCTTCGCTCAGTTCGATGCAGTCATAGGCCGACGTGCGCTGACCGACGCTGGTGCGGCAGATGGCCAAATCCAGCCGGCCCTGATCGAGCAGGCCGAGCAGCGCGGCGCTGGTGTTTTCCACCACTTCCACCGACAGCTGCGGCTGCTTGAGGCGCAGCTCGGTCAGGGCTCGGGTCAACAGCGGTACCGCGCCCATGATCACCCCCACCGACAGCCGCCCGCCCTGCCCTTGCATAATGCTCAGCATCTCCTCGCGCAGGTGCTCGACATCGCTGTGGATCAACCGCGCATAACGGATCATGCAGCGGCCCATTTCATTGGCGACCAACCCCTTGGGCTGGCGCTCGAACAACGGCATGCCGAGCAATGACTCGACTTCATGCAGGGCCTTGGTGGCGCCGGACTGGGAAATCGCAATCTGCTCGGCGGCCTTGTGCAGCGAGCCGCGATCATCGAGGGCGATCAGCAGGCGCAGTTGTTTCAAACGCAGGCGGGAGGCAATGCTGCCCAGGGATGGAAGGCTGTTCATGGTTCGACTCGACGGCTCACTCGGTACGGTGCAGAGGGTATAGAACTCGGCACAACGGACAACAACGGGCCCGGGCATGAGGGTCAGTCATGCCCGGGCCCGCCAGTGTGCGACAAGGTATCAGTGAATCGCCACCGGGTTGATGTTGACCTGGGTCGAGCCTTTGTACAGCGGCTGGCCGAGGACGAACATGAACTCCCAGGCCTGGTCGCGAACCAGCGCGCGGCTGTCGATCAGCTCCAGGTTGTAGATGCCGTTCTTGGCCAGCATGAATTGGTTGACCGGGAATTCCTGGCCGTCCTTGCCGGGGTAGATCTCGGACGCCCAAGTGTCACCGCCAAAGGCGACGATCTGCTTGGCCGCCAGCCATTTGGCCGCTTCCATGCCGATGCCCGGTTCGACCTCGAGGAACTTCTGATTGTCTTTGCCGAGCAACTCCAGCCAACCGGTATTGAACAGCACCACGTCGCCCTTCTGGATGCTGATGCCTTGGCGGTCGAGAACTTTCTGGATATCGGCCACGGTAAATTCGGTGTTCTGCGGCACGATCTGGCTGCCATAAAGCACGGTCATGTCCAGCACCACGCCACGGGTGACAATCGGCGGCACCTTCTCGACGCCGAGCTTCTCCACGCCTTCCACCGTCACGAAGTCTTTGGCGTGATTGCCGTTGTAGTAGACGTTGTCGATGCCGATGTGGCCGATGCCGTTGAGCTGGGTGCCGACGCCGGTCCAGCCCACCACCAGTTCATCGTTAAAGGTGAATTTGTTCGGCCCCAGGGAGGTGCCACCGGCCTCACCGGGCTGGACGTTGGTCAGGTGGAAACTGCGGTGACGGAAGGCCGGCAGGTTCTTGTCGATCGGCACCGCCAGTGGGTAGGTCTTGCCGGTCTTGATCAATTTGCTGGCCTGCAACACCGAGTCGGAGGTGATCAGGTTGGCGGCGCCGATTTCATCGTTGGCGCCATAGACGGAGGGGTACCATTTTTCGCTGTCGGCCGCTTGAGCGGTGCCGAGGGTGAACAGCAAGCTGAACGGCAGAATCAAAGATTTGAGCATCGGGACGAGTCCTTGTGACGTTTTAAAGTCGGTCCAAGGTAGTCAGTCCGGCGCTGCGGAAACAGGCGCCCAAGGGCAAATCATTGCTTCCGCAGAATCAGTAATGTGCGGGGTAATAGCGTCTATGGCGACCGACACTCAGCGCGCTGACTGTCGGTCGCTGTCCCGGTGCTTAGCGGTAACGCGGGGCCGGGGTCGAGGTGCCGAACAACCCGGAAAGGACTGTGCGCTGGGCTTCGTAACGGTCGAATTCCTCGCCCTGGTGCAGGCCTGGAATGGTGACGATTTCGCCTTGGGCCAGGCCCTTCAGCGCCGCGTCGACCATGGCTTCGGCGTCCATCACGATGCTTTCCGGCAGGTTTTCCACCGGGTTGCCCGCCAGGCTCCAGAAGTCGGTGGCGGTGGCGCCGGGCAACACAGCCTGGATGCGCACGCCTTTGTCGGCCAGTTCATGGTGCATCGATTGACTCAAGGCCAGGACGAAGGCTTTGCTCGCGCCGTACACGCCATTAAGGATTTCCGGGGCGATGGCGACGATCGAGGCGATGTTGATCAGGGTCCCTTTGCCACGGGCGACGAACGCCGGGGCGGCGGCATAGCTCAAGCGCATCAGCGCGCTGACGTTGAGATCGACCATGGCTTGCATGTCGTCCACCGGGCTGGCCAACAGCGGCATCACGCCGCCTACCCCGGCGTTGTTCACCAGCAAGGTGATGCTGGCGTCGGTGCGCAGGATGTTTTCCACCCGCAACAGATCGTCGCTATTCAGCAGGTCGGCGGCCACCACTTCGACGTTGCGGCCAGTCTGGTTGCTCAAGTGCGTGGCCAGGGTGTTCAATTTCTCGCGGTTGCGGGCCACCAGGATCAGGTCGTAACCCTGGCGCGCGAGGCGGTCGGCGTAGATCGCGCCGATGCCGGTGGACGCGCCAGTAATGAGTGCGGTGCCTTGGGTAGAGAGCGTCATGTCGGATGTCCTTCACAGTGAGGCGAGCAGTTCGCCGGGTGGGGACAGTTATAAATCCAACTGACGATGGCTCAAATGACGTATACAGTACGCTTTTAGGACATCAGCTTTTTGAGGGCACTTTCATGACAGCCATCGCGTTCGTGGTCTTCGACGGTTTCCAGTCCCTGGCACTGGCCGCGATGTCGGTGTTCGAGTACGCCAACTTCAGCGCCAGCCAGCCGTTGTACGAAGTCAGCGTGCTCTCGGAGGACGGCCGCAACCTGCGGGCTTCCGGCGGCTTGAGCATCGGCACCGAGGCCTTCGACGAGCGGGTTTTCGACACGGTGATCGTTGCCGGTGGCGATGCCATCCTCGCCGCCGCGCCCCCGGCGGTGCTCGATTACATGCGCCACAGCCTGACCACCGCGCGGCGCACTGCGTCGATTTGCTCCGGGGCGTTTGTCCTCGCCCAGGCTGGCGTGCTCGACGGTCGTCGCGCCACCACCCACTGGGCCTACGCCCGGGATCTGCAGGCGCGCTTCCCGACCATCAAGGTGGAAGAAGACCGGATTTTCGTCATCGACGGGGCGATCTGGACCTCCGCCGGGATGACCGCCGGCCTCGACCTGGCGCTGGCCATGATCGAGAAGGACCACGGCGCCGACCTGGCCCGCAGCGTGGCGCAGAAACTGGTGATGTACCACCGGCGTGCAGGCGGCCAGTCGCAGCACTCGGCGTTGCTCGAACTGGAACCGAAATCCGACCGCATCCAGACCGTGCTCGGCTACGCCCGCGAACACTTGGCCGAAACCTTGTCGGTGGAGCAATTGGCCGAGGTCGCCCGCCTCAGCCCCCGGCAGTTCAGCCGCGCCTTCCGCGCCGAAACCGGGCAATCACCGGCCAAAGCCATCGAAAACCTGCGCCTGGAAGCCGCCCGGCAACTGCTCGAACGCGGGCGCTTGACCCTCGACCAGGTCGCCAGCGAAACCGGCTTCACCGACCGCCGGCGGATGCGCGAAGCGTTTCTTAGAGCATTCGGCCAACCGCCACAGGTGATACGGCGCAATGCCAGGACCGAAGCGCTCGCTTGACGATTATTTTGGCTCGGTCATTACCATCGATGTGGGAGCTGCGGTGCGGCGACCAGGCCGACACCGCTGCCAATCTCCTCAATAAACGTCAACTTCCGACCTGCACCACCCCTGCCTCCCGCCCCTTGAAGCTCACCGAAAAACAGAAAAAGATCGCCAGGGCAAACCCCGCCGGGAACAGCCAGATGCTTTTCCAGTCATGGCTGTTGGCCGCGGCGTAATGATCGGTCACCTGCCCCGCCACCCAGAACCCAATCAGCATGCCCACGCCATAGGTGGCTAGCGTGATCAAACCCTGGGCCGAGCTGCGAAAGCGTTCCGAGGCCTTGGCGTCGGTATAAATCTGCCCGGAGACGAAGAAAAAGTCATAGCAGATACCGTGCAGCGCAATCCCGGTGAACAGCATGAACACCAACTCGCCGTTGTTGCCGTAGGCGAACAGTGCGTAGCGCAGCGCCCAGGCGAGCATGCCCACCAGCAGCGCGAGCTTGATCCCGAAACGCTGGATGAACAGCGGCAGCAGCAACATGAACAGCACTTCGGACACCTGACCGATGGCCATTTTCGCCGTCGGGTTGGTCACGCCGATTTCCGCCAGGAACGGGTTGGCGTTCTGGTAGTAAAACGCCAAGGGAATGCAGATCAGGATCGAGGCGATGAAGAACACCAGGTAGCTGCGGTCCTTGAGCAGGCCCAACGCATCGAGCCCGAGCATTTGCTTGAGCCCGCCACTGCCCGCCTCGGCCTTGAGTGGCGCGGTGCGGGGCAGGCTGAAGCTGTAGAGCCCAAGCAGCAGCGACGCGATGGCCGACATCAGGAAGGTGTTGCGCAAGGCACCCGTGGTGATTGCCTGTTGCGAGTCCCAGGCGAACACGAAGCTGATCACCAAACCGGCGACGATCCAGCCGAGGGTGCCCCACACCCGAATCCGCGAGAACTCCAGCGCCGGGTCGCGCATCTGCCGGAAGGCCACGGAATTGACCAGTGCCAAGGTCGGCATGTAGACAATCATGTAGGCCAGCACAAACGGATAAAACGCCGCGAAATCCTGCGCGCGGTAAAGCTGATAGAGCAGCACCGCGCCCACCAGGTGCAACACCGCGAGGATGCGCTCGGCATTGAAGTAGCGGTCGGCGATCAGGCCAATCACGAAAGGCGCGATGATCGCCCCCCAGGACTGGGTCGAAAACGCCATGCCGATCTGCCCGCCACTGGCGCCCAGGTGGCTGAGGAAGGTGCCGAGGGTGACGAACCAGCCACCCCAGATAAAGAACTGCAAAAACATCATGGCGCTCAGTCGCGCGTTCATCCTGGTCATCACAATTACCCTGTTGTTTTTATTGTTGGACAGCTTCTGGCACCGCGTTTTTTTCAGGCGTCGGGCAAGCCCAGCAGCCGACGATTGAACCCGGCATCGGCACTGACGCTGGCAAAGTCATCGAAGGCCTTGAGGGTCTTGGTGATCATGTGCCGCTCGATGAACGCCGCGCCTTCTGCCGCGCCTTGCGCCGAGTCCTTGAGACAGCATTCCCACTCCAGCACCGCCCAGCCGCTGAAGTCGTATTGAGTGAGTTTGCTGAAGATCGATTTGAAATCGATCTGGCCATCGCCGAGGGAGCGGAACCGCCCCGGACGCTCGACCCAGCCCTGGTAGCCGCCGTACACCCCGGAGCGGGCGTCCGGGCGAAACTCGGCGTCCTTGACGTGGAACATGCGGATGCGCTCGTGGAAGCGATCGATGAAGCCCAGGTAGTCCATTTGCTGCAACAGCAAATGACTCGGGTCGTAGAGGATCGCGGCGCGGGGATGATGATCGACGGCCTCCAGAAAGCGCTCGAACGAGGCGCCGTCGTGCAGGTCTTCGCCGGGGTGGATTTCGTAGCAGAGGTCGACACCGGCGGCGTCGAAGCAATCCAGGATCGGCAACCAGCGCTTGGCCAGTTCGGCGAAACCTTGCTCCACCAAACCGCTCGGCCGTTGTGGCCACGGATAGACGTAAGGCCAGAGCAGCGCGCCGGAAAACGTCGCGTGGGCCTTGAGGCCGAGGCGCTGGCTGGCGCGGGCGGCGAGTTTCAGCTGGTCGATGGCCCACGCGGTGCGCGCTTCGGGCTGGCCGCGCAGATGGGCCGGAGCGAAGTCATCGAACAGCGCGTCGAACGCCGGGTGCACCGCCACCAGTTGCCCTTGCAAGTGGGTCGACAGCTCGCTGATTTCCACCCCGGCTTGCGCACAAACGTCTTTCAATTCATCGCAGTATTCCTGGCTGTCAGCCGCGCGGGCCAGGTCGATGTATTGCGTGCCGAGGGTTGGCAACTGGATCGCTTTATAGCCCTGGGACGCCGCCCACTGGGCGATGTTGGCCAGGGTGTCGAACGGTGCTTCGGCGGCGATGAATTGCGCGAGAAAAATCCCCGGGCCACGCAGGCCGACCGGGGTGGATGATGGGGTGTTCACAGAATGAGTCTCCGGGTTCATGGCTGACAGGCCAGGTCGGTCCACTTGGCGTCGCCGCGATGGTTAGCGATGGCCGCCTCGATAAATGCCATGCCGCGCAGGCCGACATCGATACCGGGCACGCCCGGCGCCTCATGGCTTTGGCTGTCGCTGCGAATCGCCGTGGCGAAATCGCCGTAGAGGTTGGCCATGGCCTCCAGATACCCTTCAGGATGGCCGGCGGGCAGGCGCATGCGGCGCGTTGCCGCCTCGCACAACCACGGCTGGCCGACTCCGGAACGCAAGACGCGCAACGGTTGATCGAGGGCGCGGTGGATCAGGCTGGCGGGTTCTTCCTGGCGCCATTCCAATCCACCGTTGTCACCGTAGATACGGATCTTCAGCGGATTCTCTTCACCGGCGCAGACCTGGCTGGCGATCAACACGCCGCTGGCGCCGTCGGCCATTTTGAACAGCATTCCGGCGTCGTCGTCCAGTTGCCGGCCAGGGATGTGGGTGCCGAGCATCGCGCACAGCTTGAGGATCGGTTGATCGGCGACGAACTCCGCCAGGGAAAACGCATGGGTACCAATGTCGCCAATGCAGCCGCCGAGCCCGGATTGCTCCGGCTGATCTCGCCAGCTCGCTTGCTTGTTGCCCTGCCCGGCCACGTCCCGGCTGAGCCAGCCTTGGGGGTATTCGACGTAGACCTTGCGCACCCGGCCAATGACGCCGTTGCGCACCATGTCCCGCGCCTGCCAGACCATCGGATAACCCAAGTAGGTGTGGGCGAGGCCGTAGCGGCGCTGACTGGCGAGCAGCACGTCTTTCAAAGCCTGCAACTCGGGCAGGTTCAACGCTGCGGGCTTTTCGCTGAACACATGGAACCCCGCGCTCAATGCCCGGCTGGCAATCGGCGCATGCAGGTGATTAGGGGTGACGATCACCAACAATTCCATGCGCTGCTCAGCCGGCAACGCCGCTTCGGCATCGAGCATCTGCTGCCAGTCGCCATAGCAACGCGCTGCCGGCAAACCCAGGGCCGCGCCGGTGTCTTGGTTGTTGCGCGCATCACGGCTGAACGCCCCGCAGACCAACTCGAAACGCCCATCCAGTCCAGCGGCCTGGCGGTGGGCCTTGCCAATAAAAGCCCCTTCCCCGCCACCGACAAACCCCATTCTTATTTTTGCCACAGTCATTGAATGCCTTCTCTTGTCAACGCTATGTAACCGGTTACATCATGGCGGAAATCTAGGCGCAGTTGCCTTGGGTGTCAAACCTGTCGATGAAAAAACCGCGGCTGCGGTAAGCTCGCCGACCGCGCTGTTGATAACGAGGTGAGTGTGTCCAATATTCGTGAAGTGGCTCGGCTGGCCGGGGTTTCGGTGGCGACGGTGTCGAGGACGCTGCGATCCCCCGAACGGGTACTCCCGGACACCCGCGACAAGGTCAACGCCGCCGTCGAACAGGCGGGCTATCGGCCGAACTTGATGGCCGTGCAGTTTCGTTCGCGGCGCACCGGCAACCTGGTGATCCTGGTGCCCGCCATCGCCAACACCTTTTTCGCCCGAGTGATCAGCGGTGCACAACAAGCGGCGCAAGCGGCGGGTTATCGACTGCTGCTGTGCGACACCCAGGGCCGTGAAGAGATCGAACGGGAATTCGCCGCGCTGGTGTACGCGCACCAGGCCGACGGGGTGATTCAGTTACGCGCCTACGACCCGTTCGAAGCGCCCTTCCCCAGCGCCGAATCGCCGCCCATCGTCAATGCCTGCGAAGTGATCCAGGGCGGTCGTCACCCGACCATCAGCCTCGACAACCGCGCAGCAGCCAAGGCCATGACCGAGCACCTGATCGACCTCGGCCATCGCCGCATCGGCCTGATCAAAGGCCCGAAGAGCAGCCCGCTGACCCGCGACCGGGTGGCCGGTTACCAGGACGCCCTGAACCAGGCTGGCATCACCGCCGACCCGGCGCTGGTGTGCCACGGCGACTTCAGTCTGAACGCCGGTTACGACGGCGCCGCCGCCATGCTGGCCTTGCCCGAGCGCCCGAGCGCGCTGTTCTGCGAAAACGACGAAATGGCCATCGGCGCCTTGAAACGCATCAAACAGCAAGGCTTGCGCGTGCCCGAAGACGTGTCGCTGGTAGGCTTCGACGACATCCCCTTCGCCGCCTACTGCGACCCGCCGCTGACCACCATCGCCCAACCGGCGGAAGCCTTCGGCGAGCAAGCGGTGGAGATGCTGATCGCGTTGATCGAGAAACGGCCGATAGCGCAGAAACATCTGGTGTTGCCGTTTGAGTTGACCGTGCGCGGCAGCACCGCGCCGCTCAAGGGCTAAGACGTTACCCGTCGAGTGGGCTTCGGCCTGAGCAACGGACAAGCCGAGCAGAATTCCACGGGATCGCAGGCCTCGTAGTAGAAGCAGCAGGTGCGGCGAAAGCGGATGCTCTTGCCCTCTCCCACTTCTGTCGGCGGTCGGCGAAAGTGCTCCAGCGGGTTGTAAGCGAGGCCGAACAGCTCGGGGCGGGCCTCGTGCAACAGCCAGTGAAAGTCGGCTTCGCAGCGCTCGCGGATCAGCGGGTCGTCGACCTTGCTCATGCGTTTTTCATAGAGCGAATAAACGCGCACTGCGGTGTTTTCCCAGAGGATGCGCCGGGAAATGCCGCTGACCCGGTTGAAGGTCTGCCACAGCGGCGCCAGCAATTCGGCGAACACGCCACGGACGATCGCGTCACGCCAAGCCTCCCGTTGCCCCGGCTCGTAGCCCAGCGGCACGCGATCCGCAACCGGCATCGACGACGTCCACAGGCCGTCGTCGTGGCCGTATTCGACCACACCCTCGTCCAGCGACAGCAGCACACCCTGGTCGCTGACCGACATGGCGTACAGGCAAGCGCCGGTGGCGAGGAACGAAAAGCGCTTGGCCAACAACGACGCGGTAATCGCTCGAGTCGGCGAACCAAGCACTGGGCCTAACTCATCGAGCAACGCCACGCAGCGCTGATCGTCGAGCAAGGCCCGCGCACTGATGCAACGCGATACGTCACGCTGCTCCAGCGACTTAAGCCGCAGCACGCCGGACAACACCGCCCAGTCTTCGGGGCTGAAGGCACGGCTTAACGGCATGGCGGCAGTTCCCGGCCAAAGGGAATGCACAGCGGCGTGCCAAAGAACGGATCGGCAATGATCCGACAGTTGAGGCCAAACACCTGCTTGACCAACGCTTCGCTGAGGATGTCCGCCGGCCGCCCCTGGGCGAACGCGGTGCGCTGGTGCACGGCGATCATGTGGTCGGCGTAGCGGCACGCCAGGTTGAGGTCGTGCAGCACCATGACGATGGTCTTGCCGTGCTGGCGATTGAGGTCGCGCAGCAGGTCCAGCACTTCGATCTGATGGGCCAGGTCGAGGAAGGTGGTGGGCTCGTCCAGCAGCACAATGTCGGTGTCCTGGGCCAGGGTCATGGCAATCCACACCCGCTGCCGCTGACCACCGGACAAGGCGTCCACCGGGCGGTCGGCCAGGTCCTGCACGCCGGTTTGCAACAGCGCCCGCTCGACCATCGCCTCGTCCTCGGCCGACCATTGCTGCATCCAGTTCTGGTAGGGAAACCGCCCCAGCGCCACCAGTTGCCGCACGCTGATGCCTTCCGGGGCACTGGGCATTTGCGGCAGGATCGCCAGCTCCCGCGCCACGGCGGCGGTGGAGCGTTTCTGGATGTCGACGCCGTTGAGGATCACCGAGCCCTGCTGTGGCTTGAGCAGCCGCGCCAGGGATTTGAGCAAGGTGCTTTTGCCGCACCCGTTGCTGCCGATCAACACCGAGACCTGGCCCGCCGGCAGTTGCAAATCCAGCGCATCGATCACCACCTGGCGTTGATAGCCGAGGGTCAGTTGCCGGGTCGCCATGGAAGCCATCAGAAATTCCTCAGTGCCGCTGGTTGATCAAAAGGTACAGAAAGAACGGCGTGCCCAGCACCGCGACAAAAATCCCCGCCGGCAAATCCAGGGGCAGGAACAGCGTGCGGCCGATCAGGTCGGCCAGCAGCACCAGGTTAGCGCCGATCAGCGCCGCCATCGTGGCTTGCCCGGCGAACCCCGGTGGCATCAGGCGCTTGGCGATGTGCGGGGCGATCAGGCCGACAAAGGCTATCGCCCCGCCCCACGCCACCGCCGCGCCGGCCAGGGCCACGCTGACCAGCAGCAAACCGGCGCGCAGCCATTGCACGCGCACGCCGATGCCTTGGGCCAAGGCGTCGTCCAGTTGCTGCACCCGCACTTGCCGAGCCAACAGCACCAACAACGGCAGGATCGCCAGCAACCAACCGGCTAACGCCTTGGGTTCCGACCAGTGGGCGCCGTAGACGCTGCCGGTCAGCCAGACATAGGCCGACAAGGTGGTGGTCAGGGGACTGAAGACCAGCGTGAAGGTCGTGACAGCCGTCAGCAAGGCCGACACACCGACGCCAATCAACACCAAACGCAACGGCGAAGCACCGCGCTGCCAGGCCAACAGGTAAATCGCCATGGCCGCCAGCCCGGCACCGAGCATCGCCGCCAGGGGCAGAAACTGCGGGCCCAGCCACAGGGAAAAGAACGACAAATACACCACCGCTGCCGCACTGGCACCGCTGGTGATGCCGAGCAGGTCCGGCGAGGCCAACGGGTTGCGAATGATGCTTTGCAGAATCAATCCGGACACCGCCAGCGCCGCGCCCACCAGGGCCGCCAGCAGCAATCGCGGCAGGCGCAGTTGCTCGACGATAAAGCGCAGGCGTTCGTCGCCCTCCCCGGCGAGCAAGCGCAACACCGTCAGCGGCGACAGGTTGAGCTTGCCCAGGCACAAGGCGCCGAGCATCACCAGTAAAGTCAGCGCCACAGCCGCCAACAGCCGGCCGAGGATCGACAGGTCAATGCGCCGGGAAAATCCCGCGCGGCGCACCGTCAGGGTTTTATTCATAACGACCACCACGGCGCGCCAGGGCGATAAAAAACGGCGCGCCGAACAACGCGGTCATCACCCCGACCGGCACTTCCTGCGGCAGGATCACCACCCGCGCCAGGGTATCGGCGAGCAACAACAGCGTGGCGCCGGCCAAGGCACACCCCGGCAGCAACCAGCGATGGTCGATGGACAGCACTTTGCGCACCATGTGCGGCACCAGCAGACCGATGAAACCGATGCTGCCGGCCAGGGCCACGGCGCTGCCGGCCAAGGCGATGATCAAGCCGCTCATCAACCAGCGGATCAATCCGGTGCGCTGGCCGAGGCCGGTGGCAATCGCTTCCCCGGCGTTCAGCACATTGACCTGGCCCGCCAGCAGCAGCGCGCCGATCAATCCCAGCAACACGCACAGCAACAGCGGCGCCGCCAAGGCCAGATCGCGCTCGGACAACGAACCGGCGAGCCAGAACAACACGGTGTCCAGGCCTTCCTGATTGACCACCAGCAGCGCCTGACTGAACGCCGAAAACAACGCCGTCATCGCCGCCCCCGCCAGCACGATGCGCAGCGGACTGAGGCTGCCCGGGCCGCGATTGCCGATGATCCACACCAGGCTGCCGGCCACCGCCGCGCCGATGAAGGCGCACCACAACCAGTGCTGCGGCGAGGTCAGGGCCCACACCGAAGAACCGAGGATGATCGCGAACGTGGCCCCGGCGTTGATCCCGAACAATCCCGGCGAGGCTAACGGGTTTCGGGTCAACGCTTGCATCAGCGCCCCCGCCACCGCCAGGCTGGCGCCGACGGCCATGGCCATCAGGGTCCGGGTCAAGCGAGTGCTGACCACCAGGTTGTGGGTCAGGCTCAGGGCATCGGGATACAGCAAGGTGCCGAGGATCTGCCCCGGGGAAATCCAGGTCGCGCCGGTCGCCAGGCTCAACACACCGGCCAGCAGCAACAGCAGCGACAGGCTCAACAGTTTCAATCCGTTGCTCATGGGGCGGCCTCGTCAGCGGTCACCCGGGCGATTTCATCCAGCATCAAATTGGCCCCGAGTATTCCCCCGGACAGGCTCCACGCCACGCCGTCGACTATCCACACCCGACCGTGCCGAGGGGCCTGCAATTGTTGCCACAGTGGATGCTCGACCAAGGCGCGATACGCCCGTTGCGCGACCTCGCCGTCGCCTCGTTGGAAGATGAAAAACAGCTCGGCATTGACCACCGGCAGGCTTTCCTTGCTGGTCAGTTTCAACGACACGCCCCGGGCTTCACGGGCGGCCGGGGTCCAGGCGAAACCCAGTTCGCTGAGCACCGAACCGGCGAAACTCTGCGGCAAGTAACTGCGGATATGGTCTTCACGAATGTCCAGCACCGACACGGTCAACGGCCAGCGCCCGGCGAACGTCGCCTGCAACTGCAAGCGCAACCGCGCCACACGCTGCTGCCATTGTTCCAGCAGCCATCGCGCCTGTTGTTCACGCTGCAACGCCACCCCCATCAACGCCAAGGTCTGCTTGAACTGGAACACCTCGTCGAGCATCACCACCCGGCCCATCTGCGCCAGCAGCGGCGCGATGCGCTGGTGACGAAAGCGCGAAGCGACGATCACGTCCGGGCGCAGCAAGGCGATGTCTTCCAGACTCGGCTGGGTTTCCAGGCCGACATGCGCCACGCCCTGCACCGCTTGGCGCAGGTAGCGGTACATGGGCTTTTCGCTCCAGGAATCGACCACGCCGCTGGGCGTCACGCCCAGCGCCACGGCGCAATCGGTGGCGCCCTGGAACAAGGTAACCACGCGCACGCCGTCGCCCCGCGCCAGCGAAGGCAAGGCCAGAATCCCGAGGGACAGGCGCAACAGCCTGCGCCGGTCCGGCTGGAACCGACTCAAAAGTCGACGGTGGCCGACAGCAGGTAAGTGCGCGGCGTCGACAGGGTCAAGCCCGGTTCGCTGTCATCCGAGGCACCGGCGGAACTCCAGTAGCGTTTGTCCGCGACGTTCTCGACGTTGGCCCGCAGGGTGATGTGCTTGTCGTCGACCTTGAAGGCATAACGCGCCCCCAGGTCGAAACGCTCCCAGGAATCGATTTCCTTGTTGTTGGACTGGTCCAGGTACTGCGAGCTGGAATAAATACCGCGGCTGGTCAAGGTCAGGCCTTGCACCGTCGGCACGTCCCACTCGGCGCCGAGGTTGACGTTGTATTTCGGCGTGGCCGGCGCGCGGTTGCCGTCGAACGTACCGCCGGCGGTGTTGGTCAGCTCGCTGTCGATGTACATCACGCCGCCGAGCAAGCGGAAACCCTTGAGCGGTTCACCAAACACGCTCAGCTCCACGCCATTGTTCTGGCGCTTGCCGTTGGGGCCGAACACCCGCGTCACCGCATTGGTCTCGTAGGCCGGTTGTTTAATGCGGAACACCGCGGCGGTCACCGCAAAGGCACCGGCGTCATACTTGGCGCCCACTTCGACCTGACGGCTGATGAACGGCGGGAAGATTTCGTCTTCGTTGACCGAAGTCGACGGCGCGATCTTGCCTTGGCTCAGGCCTTCCATGTAGTTGGCGTACAGCGAGAGTTTGTCGGTGGCTTTGAACAGGATGCCGCCGGAGGGCGAGACCTTTTCTTCGTCGTAGGCGGTGTCGCCCTTGATGTCGTCCGACCAGTCGTCGACCTTGACCCGCTGCCAGCGCGCGCCGAGGGTCAGCAGCAGACGGTCGTCGAAAAAGCCCAACGTGTCGGACAGCGCCACGCCGCTGAAGCGGTTCTCGGTGTAGACCTCCGGATCGAAGCGGGTTGGCCGGTTCGGCGTCGGGGTTTCCACCGGGTTATAGAGGTTGCTCGGTGCGGCGGCATAGCGGGCGCCGCCGTTTTCGAAGTCCATATAGAAATAGCTGGCGGCCAGGTTGACCTCATGGCTCACCGGCCCGGTGTGGAACCAGTTGCGCACCCCGGCGGTGGCCGTGCGGACATTTTCGTCGCGGGTGAAGTCACGGGGCAGCACGCTGAAATCGCCCTTGTCGTTGGTCACCGCCACCGCGTGCCGGAGGAAATCATGGTTGCTTTTGCGTGCGCCGACACCGCCGTAGAGCATCACCGAATCGTTGACGTCGAACTCGGCGTTGACCGTGCCGAAGGTGTCGTTGGTGCTGGCCTGGCTCCAGGGTTGCGCGTAGTTGCGGCGCACGTCGCTGGCACGGGGGACCTGGGCGTTGGCGTTGACCTGCACGCGCTCTTGCGGGGCATCGGTGTCACGCTCGGTGCGGCCGATATCGGTGGAGAGCCGCAGGCGTTCGCCGCGAAAGTCCAGGCCGAGCACGGCCATTTCGCGGTCGACATTCTGGTGATCCCATTCTGTGTCGCCGGACTGCTTGACCCCGTTGAAACGCAGGCCGAACTTGTTGTCCTCGCCAAAGCGCCGACCGACGTCTACGGCACCGCCGACCTGGCTGTCCGAGGCATAGCTGCCGGTGAACGAGGTGATTGGCTTGTCGGTGGCGCGCTTGGGCACCACGTTGATCCCACCGCCGACGCTGCCCCGTGGCGAGATGCCGTTGATCAATTGGGTCGGGCCTTTGAGGATGTCGACGCGGTCGGCCATCTCCATGTCGATGGTGTACGTCGGCAATACGCCGTAGAGGCCGTTGTAGGCCACGTCACTGTTGAACAAGCTGAAACCGCGAATGGTGAACTGCTCGTAGCGTCCGCCCGCCGGGTTGGTGGCGCGCACCGAAGGGTCGCTGGCGATCAGGTCGCCGAGGGTCCGCGCTTGCTGGTTTTTCACCGCCTCGCTGGTGTAGGTGGTGATGCTGAACGGGGTTTCCATGAAGTCTTTCGAACCGAGCAAGCCTTGCGTGGCACGGCGGGCGACCTGGCCGCCGGCATACACCTCGCCACTCGCCCCGCCCGTGGCGCCGAGAATCGAGGTCGGCGCCAGTTGCAGGCTGCCGCCCTCGGGCGCCGGGATCAGGATGTAGGCCTGCTCGCCCACCGGTTGCAGTTGCAGGCCGGAGCCTTGCAGCAATCGGGCGAAACCTTCTTCCACGCCATACTCGCCGGACAAACCGCTGCTGGTGCGGCCGCTGACCAGCGCCGGGTCCACCGACAGGTTGACCCCCGCCAGGCCGGCGAAGCGGGTCAACGCCGCGCTCAAGCTGCCGGCCGGCACCTGGAAGCTGCGCCGGGCGCTGGCGTCATCGGCGACACTGACCGGGACGAACAAGGGACTGGCACTCAGGCTCAACAGCAGGCTCAGGTTCAGCAATGGGCGCAAACGGAACGGTAGGACGGCGGGCATTGGACGACGCTCTCGAAATGATTCACTTACCTGGAATGACCAGCGACGCCAAAAAAAGGGACAGGCGTCAGGCAAGTTTTTTTCGAGCACTGTTTTTCAGCGGCACCAGGGTGACCCAAAACCGAGTGCGCGACTGCACTTCGAGCGGCAAGCTGGCCGCCAACAGCGACAGCACGCGGTCGGTGTTGTCGAGACGAAAACTGCCGGTGACCCGCAGACTTTCCAGCTCCGGTTCCCAACGCAACAGCCCAGGGCGGTAGCGGCTCAGCTCGCGAAGGAAATCCCCCAGCGCCTGGTTTTGCGCGGTCAACACCCCGTCGCGCCAATTTGGCAGCAAGGCGTCGAACGCCGCGACCGGGCCGGCGCCACTGACTTGCAAATCCACCTGCTGGCCTTCGCGCAACGCCAGCACCGGGCCGCGCAGCGGCTGCAACTGCACCACGCCACTGATCACCGACACCCGGCAATCGCGCTCGTTGAGGCGCACGCAAACTTCACTCTGACTGACGACGATGCGGCCATACGGCCCCTGGATCGTCAGCGGCGAGTGGCCCGGCACCTTGAGCGACATCTCGCCACGGACCAGGGTCAGCAGCCGTGCCTTGAGGTCGATGTTGAGCGCACTGGCGGTGTTCAATTGCAGGCTGCTGCCGTCGGCGAGGGACAGGCGCTGCTGCTCGCCGGTGCCGGTGTGCAAATCGGCGCGCCACACGTCCAGCGGCAACTGACGGCTGATCAGCCAAGCGGTCGGCACCAGCGCAGCGATGCCCAGGGCACGCTTGAGTACCGCACGGCGGGCGGCGTCCGGACGATCGAGGGTGGCCAGGGCCAGCGCCGAGGGCAGACCGGTAAAGCGCTGGCGCAACGATTGCGCTTTTTGCCAGGCGTGCTCGTGGCTGCTGTGGCTGTTACGCCAGTGCTGCAAACGGGCATGATCGTCTTCGTTGGCCCCGCCGGATTCGAGCAACGCCAGCCACTGCGCTGCCGCGCGGGCGACCTGGCGGGCATCGTCGGTCGGCGCGCTGCGCATTACCACTCCACCAGCAGGCAGTGTTCGTAGGCCTGGGCCATGTAGCGTTTGACCGTGCGTTCGGAGACGCTCAAGCGCTCGGCAATCTCGCGGTAGCCCAAGCCTTCGAGCTGGCTCCAGAGAAAGGCCCGGCGGACCAGCGGCGGCAGGCCGTCGAGCAATTCGTCCAGGGCTTGCAGGGTTTCCAGCAGCACCCAGCGTTGCTCCGGCGACGGCACGCTCTCTTCCGGCAACTGCGCCAGGGCATCGAGGTAGGCTTGTTCGAGATGGCGTCGGCTGTAGAAATTGCTCAGCAGGCGCTTGCCCACGGTCAGCAGATAGGCGCGGGGCTCGCGCATGTCGGCGATTTGCTGAGAGCTGGAGAGCACCCGCAAAAAGGTGTCCTGACTCAGGTCCGCCGCATCCCAGGCGTTGCCCATGCGCCGCCGCAGCCAGCTTTCGAGCCAGCTCCGATGGTCGCGATACAAGGCGTGCAGGCTGTGCTCCGGTGGCGTCGCTGCGTCAATCATGTCAAGAGGCCCTGCGCGAAGGAGAATTCAAATGAGACTGATTCTAATTAATGTTCGTCCAGGACACCAAGCCCTTTTATGCACTAGGGCTTCGCGCGGTGCAGGACGGCGGGATATTCAGGCCAGTTTCAAACCGATGACCCCGGCCAGGATCACCGCGATGCAGAAAATCCGCAGCGGCGTGGTCGCATCCCCCAGCAGCGCCATGCCGATAATCGCCGTGCCCGCCGCGCCGATGCCGGTCCACACCGCGTACCCGGTGCCCACCGGCAAAGTGCGCAAGGCCAGCGACAGCAGAAATACGCTGGATAACCCGGTGGCGGCGCACAGCAATCCCGGGACCAGGCGAGTGAAGCCTTCGGAGCCCTTCATAAAGAATGCGAACGCGATTTCCAATAGCCCAGCGATGCCCAACAGTGCCCATGCCATGGTCAAGATCTCCGATCAGTTGCTCAAGGAAGCGAGTGCCCGGGCAGGAACGTGGCTGCAAACGGGCACTCGCGATTTAGCGGGTCAGGCCTTGTCAGCCGCCGCCGGGATGGAACGGAACGTCACGCCGAACCGGTTGAAGGCGTTCATCAGGCCAATGGCGTAGGTCAGGTCCGCCAGTTCCTTGTCGCTGAATTCAGCGGCTGCGGCGGCGTAGTCGGCGTCCGGTACGCCGGTTTCGGCGACACGGGTCACGGTTTCCGCCCAGGCCAGGGCCACGCGCTCCCGCTGACTGAAGACCTTGCCGGCGTCGTGCCAAACCGGTACCAGCACCAGTTTGTCCACCGACACGCCGAGCTTGATCAGGTCGCGGGAGTGCATGTCGATGCAGAAAGCGCAGCCGTTGATTTGCGACACACGCAGGTAAACCAGGTCGATCAGTTCGTGGGACAGGCCGCTGTTTTGCAGATAGACGTACACACCGCCGAAAGCCTTGTAACCTTCAGGGGCGGCGCCAGCGTAGTTAAGACGAGTGCTCATGGTGAATCCTCAGGATGGGTGATTGAGGTGACCATGGTCCGATGGCTTGGCCTATACCTGAAGAGCCAAGAACTGGTTTCAGTCCTGGGCCATGATGCCAACACATACAGCAATCATGGCCCTGCATCCCCGGCCTTTCTTGGACCTTGGCCCTGGGACATGGACTTTGTAGGATGGGGATTGGCCTGGCTTATTCACGACACGGAGAATCGCTAAACGATGAAAGGGTTCGCCGATGGCACAGCGAAGGAACCGAAGCAGCGCTTCTCGCCCCTCGACCCCGGCTCGAACGAGCCGATCTACCGGCAGATCTATTGGCGTTTTCGCACCGCGATCACCGACGGCGTGCTGACTCCCGGCGAGCGAATTCCCGCCGCCCGGGCCCTGGCCAAAGAACTTGGCCTCGCCCGTGGGACCATCGACACCGCCTACTCTTTATTGACCGCCGAAGGGTATATCCAGTCCCGTGGCCAGGCCGGGACGGTGGTGGCGCCGGGGATCAAAGTCCAGGTGCCTTATGCTCCTGAGCGCAGGCTCAGCCCGACGCAAAACAGCTCGGTGCGGCAAAAGACGGCGGTGCTGCCATTCCAGATGGCCCTGCCGGCGCTGGACGCCTTCCCCCGGAAAATCTGGGCGCAAATTGGTGCGCGCTGCGTGCGCGCGACCCAAGTCGCGGACATGGCCAACCCCTCGGTCTATGGCCTGGAATCCCTGCGCAGCGCGATTGCCACCTACCTGCAAGTGGCGCGCGGCATCACCTGCCAACCGTCCCAGGTGTTCATCACCTCGGGCTACCGCAACAGCCTGGCGCTGATCGCCCACACCCTGCTCAAACCCGGCGACCGGGTGCTGGTGGAAGACCCCGGTTATCGGCCGACCCGCGAACTGCTCGAACAGCTGCAAATCCCGGTGATTCCGGTCGCGGTGGACCAGGACGGCATGCGCGTCGCCGAAGGGGTCAACACCCACCTCGGCGCCCGCGCGGCGGTGGTCACGCCGGCCCATCAAAGTCCGCTGTGCGTATCGCTATCGCTGCCCCGGCGCCTGGAACTGCTGGAGTGGGCCAGCCGCCAACAGGCGTGGATCGTCGAGGACGATTACGACGGCGAGTACCGCTACGTCAGCCGTCCGCTGCCGGCCCTCAAGAGCCTCGATCGCGATGGTCGAGTGCTGTATGCCGGAACCTTCAGCAAGGTGCTGTTCCCCGGTATTCGCCTGTCCTACCTGGTGGTGCCGCAGGCCCAGGTGCAGCGTTTCGAACAGCTGGGCCAGATCTTCCTCGGCGGCTGCCCGGAACTGACCCAGGCCATCGTCGCGACCTTCCTCACCGAAGGCCATTTCGCCCGGCATATCCAGCGCATGCGCAAGCTCTACGGCGAACGCCGGGACGCCACCGCCAAGGGTTTGAAAAAAGTCCTGGGCGAGCGCATTCGCATCGACGCGCAACCGGGTGGCATGCACCTGATCCTGCGACTGACCGCGCCCCAGTCGGACCAGTCCCTGGTCGAACGCCTGCAACAAGCCGGGATCTACGCCGAGGCCTTGAGTGACTGGCAGGTGCGCGCAGAAACGGGCCCGGCGTTGCTGCTGGGATTCGCCAACATCGACTCGCAAGCCACCGCCGAACGCTTGGGCCAACGCATCCTCGAGCTGCTGTAACAACCGATCATGGCCCAATGAATCAGTCGATTCTTGGCCCTTGGTGACTGGTCCACCTCGCCCCATCATGACGGTCCAGTCAGTCACACCGTTTCCGAGGATCGATCATGAAAATACTCCGCGTGATTTGCAGCCCTCGCGGCACGGCCTCTGAGAGCTATCGCCTTTCCCAAGCCGTGATCAATCACCTGATCGAACGGCATCGCGGCACGGACTTCGTCATCACCGAGCGCGGTGTCGGCGGTCTGGCCCATGTCGATGCCGACTACGCCACCGCCATGAGCACGCGCCGCGATCCCGCTGCCGCGCCCGCCACCCACGGCAGTTTGCAGCAGTCCGAATCCTTGATCCGTGAACTGGAAAGCGCCGATTACCTGGTGATCGCCACGCCCATGCACAACCTCAGCGTGCCGTCGGCGCTGAAGGCCTGGCTCGATCATGTGATCCAGTCCGACCGCACTTTTCGCATTACCGCCGAGGGCAAAATCCCTTTACTGCGCGACCGCCCGGTGTTCGTCGCGGTGGCCTCCGGCGGGATCTTTTCCCAGGTCAATGCGCAGCAACCGGACTTCCTCACGCCGTATCTGAAAGCCGTGTTGGCGACCATTGGCCTGCACAACGTGACGTTCTTTTCCGTGGAAGGCACCGGCCATGTCAGCGCCTTACACGCCACCCGGGAAAAAACCGAGCAGCTCATGGCCGAGTTTTTCGCCCAATCGCTGGCCTTGGCCGTTTAACCACCCTGCCCCTTCAATCGGAATTGCTCACCATGCCCTCTCCCCTTCGCAGCATTGCGGTGTTCTCCGGCTCGAACTTCGGCTTCAACCCCGAATACCGCGAAGGCGCCCAAGCCCTGGGCCGGGAAATGGCCCGACGCGGAATTCGCCTGGTCTACGGCGGCACTGACAAAGGTTTGATGGGCGTGGTCGCGGATGCGGTGCTGGCCGAGGGCGGCGAAGCCTTCGGCGTGATTACCCGCCTGCTCCACGACCTCGGCCATTTGCACGGTGGCCTCACGGCGCACGAAGTGACCGCCGATATGCGCAGTCGCAAACAGCGCATGAGTGAACACGCCGACGCCTTCATCGCCCTGCCCGGCGGCCTCGGTACCTTTGAAGAATTGTTTGAAGCCGCGACCCTGACGCAACTGGGCGAACACCGCAAAGGCGTGGCCTGCCTGAACATCAACGACTTTTTCAACCCGGTGCGCAGCCTGCTGAACCACGCGATGAAGGAAGGTTTCATGAAGATCGAGCACAGCGAAATGCTAATCCTCGACAGCGACCCCAGCTCACTGCTCGATGCACTGGAGCAGTGGCAAGCGCCGACCGTCAATAAATGGATCGGCACCCCGCCGGCTTAACGCTTTTTCCAGCCTTGGCGTTTTGCGGCTCCCAAGTTTTTTTCGCCAAGGTTTTTTTTATTCCCGCTGTTGCTGTTGTGCTGTGGCTGTTGCTGTTGCTGTTGCTGTTGCTGTTGCTGTTGTGCCTTTTGCTTTTGTGGTGAGGGGGCTTGCCCCCGTTGGGGCGCGCAGCGGCCCTGAAATCCACAAACTCGGTCTAACAGAATACCGAGTCGGCAGGTATCAGGGATGCTGCGCATCCCAACGGGGGCAAGCCCCCTCACCACAAAGGTTCGCTCCTACAGATCTACTCCAACACAATCTCATCCTTGATCGCCCACGCCTGTTGCAACGGCGTCGGGTCGATCCAGCTGTCGAAGTCAAAGTCCTTGTCGATAAAACCTTCAGCCAGCAGGAAATCTTTCTGCCGACGCAGACCTTCGACATAGACTTGCGACAGTTTCGGCTCGAATGACAGATGCACGTGCTCGCCAAACGCCAACAGCACGCTGTCTTCGTCGGTGGCGGTTTCAGCGGCGATGGTGGTCACCACGTCTTGCGGGTGCGCCTTGGCCCATTCATAGGTTTTCAGCAGCACCGCCAGGTAACGCACGACGATGTCCGGCGAGTCGATCAGGGTCTGGCGGTCGACAGTGATCGGCCGTGGCGATCCGGCGCTCAAGCGCAGCAGCGGGTCGGCTTGTTCATTAAGGTTGATGATCGGCCGCAAGCCCTGGGCCAATGCCCGGGCACTGCCAGCGCCCTTGATGAAAATCGCGTCGACCGTGCCGTTGAGCAACGCCAGGGTCGGAATCGCATGGTGATCTTCGCGGGTCTTCGAGACTTCCTTGAGGTCCCATTCCGGCGCCGCAATATCGACGAATTCGACGCTGTCCCTGGGCACGCCACCCAGGTACAACGCGGTCAGCAAACCACGCAAACCTTCGGCACGGCCCACGTCCACCAAGTCACTGGCGGCCTTGCGCACCACGCCGAGCTTGCGCCCGCGCAGGTCGGCAACGCTGTGAATATCGCTGTCGCCACGGACGAACACCTGCTGCTGCTCGTCAACCCACGTGATCCCCACCACCACGGTGTCCTGGCCCAAGGCTTTGGCCCAGATCGGCGGCACGTTGCCGCCTTCGCGGAAGCTGCCGGCCAGGCTGTGGCGGAAGTGCGACTCGCGGACCTTGCGGTCCTCGGAGGCGCGGATCGAGTCGAGGGTGATGCCGTGGCGGGCGAATTCGTTGTGCAACCAGCGCTTGTGCTGGGCGATGCCGGAGGTGGTGGGCACCGGGCAGCGGGTGTACCAGATCGCCGTCGGTTGAGTGTTGGCGGCGCTGTCGGGTAAATCTTTGAGCAAGGCTTCAGACATGGTTCAACTCCTGAGAGGGTTCGCTGGGCGATAGAAGGTGCAAGCCCGACAGGCAGTCAGGTGGTTGTTGGAATACGGTTTTCGGTGGCGACCTTAGCCCCGCGCTCGGGCTTGACCCGGACCAGGCTCAGCTCGACCACCGTGTCGTGCAGCGCCAGTTTAGGCTTGGCCGGTTCGATGCGAATGCCGTCGTGCAGGGCCACGGTGCAGGCCAGTTTGACCTCGCCGTCGATGCGCATCGCACACAGCCTGCACAGCCCGCGACGGCACGACAGCGAGTAACCCAGGTTCGGCTCGAACACCCGCTGCGCATATTGCAACGCGGTGCTCACCGAAGCGCCTTCCCAGCGGTCGATGCCCAGGCCCAGCCCGGCCGGTGGCGGCAGCTGGATATCCAGTTGGCGCAGTTCGCCGTCACGGAACAGCGTCAGGTGCATCAGCATCGGGGGCTCCTCGAAAAAGCCGGGTTCATGGCCGCGCCACAAAGGGAAAGGTCACGGGTGTGGTATGGCGCCGCAAGGCGTTGCCGTCGAAGCTGACCAGCGAATGGCTCAACACGCCGCTGTCCGCGTGTTTGTTGTCGTGACGTTGATGGGCGCCAATCGAGTGCTCGCGCCCGGCGGCACCGAGCAGCGCCGATTCGATCACGCTGAACGCTGCCTGACATTCCAAAGCGTCACTCCAGTCGCGGTTCCACATCAGGTCGCGGGTGCGGCAAGCCAGTTGCGGCAGCACGTTGTTTTTCAGGTCAGCGAGCACGATCCGCCCCTCCTCCAGCGCGGTGGCGGTGCGCACTGGGCCGAGGGCGCGTTCCGCCAATTGCGAAAGGCGTTCCTTGAGTTCGAACGGGGCCACGCCAGCCTGGCGTTCGAAAGGCGCCAGGGTCACGGCGGCCGCCTCGTCCTGATTGTCCGCCCAGCGATCCGCCGCCCGCCGTTGCTGGGCGTCGACCGCCGCCGCCTGGCCGGCAATCCGGCCTTGCACCAACACCTGCGCCCCGGCATTGCCGGACAGGCGATTGGCGCCGTGCATCGCCCCGGTGACTTCGCCACAGGCAAACAACCCCGGCACACCGGTGGCGGCGCCGGCATCGACGCGCACGCCGCCCAGGGAAAAATGCGCGGCCGGCGCCACTTCGATGGCGTAGCCCTGTTTGATTCGCTCCACCAGCGGCGTCATGTCGAAGCCTTCCCACTGCCAGTCGGCACTGATGGAACGGGAGGTGGCCGGGAAGTTATCGATGATGTCGTTGGGCAAGTGTTTCCACGACAGGTAGACCCCGCCATTCGGGCTACCGCGTCCTTCGTGGACTTCCGTGGCGCTCGCTGCCGAGACCATGTCACGGGTCGCCAGCTCCATGCGCACCGGGTCCCAGCGCGCCATGAAACGCTCACCGAAGCGGTTCATCAGCCAGGCGTGCACGCCGCTTTGCGGGCCGAGAATCCACGGAAACTGCAAGCCGCGCCAGATCGCTGGAGCGGTCAGGCAGCAAGGCAGGAATTGCATCATCTCCATGTCGATCAGGGTCGCGCCGGCCTCCACCGCCATGCGTTGCCCTTCCCCGGACAATTCCTCCGGCGCGGTGCGCAAACTCCAGTTGGAGGTCGCGCCGCCCGTGGCCAACACCGTGCTGTGACCATGGATGCTATCGACGCTGCCGGTGCGCCGGTCAAGGCCCAAGACACCGACCACCGCGCCCTCTCGGCGCAGCAACTGCGTCGATTGGAAATCCTCGCGAAAACTCACCCCGGCTTGCTGGGCGATGCGGGTCAGGGCCCGTTGCATGTCGATGCCGCTGATGTGCACGCCACGTCCGCTGCTGTGGCCCGGCGCGCGACGGTTGACACTGAACTTGATGCCCCAGTCGATCAGCCGCTGCATTTCCGCGCCAATCCCGGTGACCATGCTTTCGACCAACTGTTGATCGTTGAGAAATGAACCGGCGATCACCGTGTCCTGCAGAAAGCGTTCCTCGGTGTCACTGGCGTCGGCCTGCAACCCGATCGCCACCAGGCTCTCGCCGGCAATCGACACGCCGCCACCGGAGGTGATGGTCGCGCCGCTGCGGCCCACTAATCCCTTGTTCACCACCAGCACCGAAGCGCCGGCCTGACGTGCATGGAACGCGGCGACCAGGCCGGCGGCGCCGCCACCGAGGACGATGACGTCCCACACCTCAGTCATAGACCCAGGCCTCCAGAGAGAAGTCCGCGTCGATAAAACCTTCGGCGAGCAGGAAGCCCTTGAACGAATCGATCGCCTGCACACCCACCGCGTCGATGGTGGTGCTGAACTTCAAGTGCAGCTCCGGGCCGAACGCCGCTTGCACCGCTTCTTCGGAGACACCGATTTCCTGGGCGACAAAGCGCTGGGTCTCATCCGGATGCTGTGCCGCCCATTCACCGGCTTCGCGCACCGAAGCCAACAGCGCCTGCACCAGGTCCGGACGCTCCCGGGCCAGCAGGCCGTCCACGGTCAGCAGACGTGGCGTGCCGTTATTGATGCGGATGGCCGGGTCGGCATGGCCGCCGGTTTCGCTGAGAATCACCGCGCCGAACTGATGAGCGAGGCTCAGGCCCTCGGCGCCTTTGACGAAGAATGCGTCGATGTCGCCCTTGATCAGTTGCGTGAGTTCGTTGGCATAAGGCAGGCGCCGCACCAGCTCCGGTGGATAGCCCGCCGTGCTGCCGCCCAATTGCGGGGTGCGGGTGGCGACGTCAACGAAGTGCACCGCATCCCGGGGAATGCCGGCGACTTGCAAGGTCGAGAGCAAGCCTTTCAACGCGGTGGCGCGCTGGAAGTCGATGATACCCGGCGGCTGACGTGGCAGTCCCAGGCGTTTGCCCGGCAGCTCGGCGACGTTGCGTATGCCAGAGGATGGCAAGGTGATCACGGCCTGGAATTCGTCGATCCAGGTGATACCGATCAACCGCGTGTCGCGGCCACTGGCGCGGGCGTGGATCGGCGGGATGTTGCCGCCCTGGCGAAAGGACCAGGGCTGCGAGTGATCGAAATGGCTGGCGCGGACTTTTTCGTCCGTCGAGCTTTGCAGCGATTGCAGGCCAACGGACCGGTCCGCCAGCGCCGATTGCAGGAAACCGAGTTTCACCGCCAGCCCCAACGGAGTGGGCGTAGGGCAACGGGTATACCAGAGGTTCAGATCGGGATTGGAATCGGACATAACATTCGCCATTAAATAAGATGACAGCACGCCGCAACTAAGGCGACGACCTGAAACAGCAAACACTCATGGCGGACGTTGTCGCACGACATTGAATAAAGCGTTTTATTACCTGAAAACTTCAATGCCCCGTGCGAGGTGCAGCGAGTGTAAAGCAAACTAATTTAAGTCACATAGATCGTTAAGTTCTGAGTTTATGACTGCGTTCCAATTGACAGGCCGTGGTGCATTGACCAGATTACATCGCGTTTTCAGCACCACCGCGCCCATGTACTTTTCTGGATATAGCCGATTTATGTCTGCTCTTTCGTTGTGGCTGAATAACTTCACTCCCCTGCACTCCGCGCATACCCGCACTTATCTTTCCGGCCAGGCCGTGTCGATGATAGGCATCTGGTTGCAGCAGACCGCCATGGCGCTGCTGGTGTATCAGCTATCCGGCGGCCAGGCGTTTGCCCTGGGGGTCAGCGCCCTGTGCTCGAGCTTGCCGATCCTGATGTTCAGCATGTTCACCGGCGCGCTCGCCGACCGCTATGACCGGCGCAAACTGCTGATCGGTTGTCACTTGGTGGAAATCGCCCTGACCTTTGTGATTGCCGCGCTGATCCAGGCCGAACAGGTGCAACTGGCGCATATTTTCCTGTTTGCCTTTCTGATGGGTTGCGTGAACTCGGTGTATTTCCCGACCCAGCAGGCGTTCCTGTTCGACTTGGCGGGCCTGGATAACATTCGCAAGCTGATCAGCATCAACTCGATGATCCTCAATGTCTGCCGGACCCTTGGGCCGACGCTGGCGGGTTATCTGGTAGCGCAGGTCGGCATGTCCGCAGCGTTCTGGGCCAATGGCTTGTCGTACTGGGTGGTGATCGGTTCGCTGATTGCCCTGCGCCAGGTCCAGCAGCGCCGGCCGAATGCCGGCGACAAGGTGTCGCTCGGTGAGGCGGTGCGGCACATCCGCCAGACGTTGACGTTGCGCAATATCTACATTTGCTGCGCCGCCCTGACCATGTTCGGCCTCGGCACCCTGGCGCTGCTGCCGGCGGTGGCCCACGGCGATCCGCAACGCACCGGGCTGCTGCTGGGCGCGGCGGCGGCCGGGTCGCTGATCTATGCGTTTTTCCTGTCGCCGGTGATCAGCCACATCCGGCGTATGGGCCTGACGCTGTCGCTGACCTTAATCTGGATGGGCGGTTGGTTGGTGGTGTCGGCGCTGACCAGCGTGCTGTATCTGCAATTGGTCGCGCTGTTCATGTTCGGCCTGGCCACCTCGCAGGCGATGGTGACCTGTACCAGCATGGTGCAAATCCTGTCACCCCCGGCGATGCGCGGGCGCTTGATGGGGTTGTTCAGCATTATCGGCTTCGGCTTGCAGCCCTTGGCCACCCTGGTCGCGGGCTACATGGCCGACCGCCTGGGGGTCGCCACCACCATTGCGTTGTGGGGCTTGGTGGCAGTCACCATCGCCAGCCTGCTGTTGGCACAGTCGCCATGGCGCAACTGGAACCTGGCAAAACCCTGAATCATTCATCCACAGCAAAAACCTGTGGGAGCTGGCTTGCCAGCGATGAGGCCATCAGCTTCAACATCTCTGTCGAATGACACACCGCCATCGCGGGCAAGCCCGCTCCCACAGTGGTTGGCGGCGTGTGCAAAAGTTGTGTCCGACGCGAAAACATGTGGGAGCGAGCCTGCTCGCGAAGGGGTCGTCAGCGTCAACATCCTTCTCGACTGACACACCGCTTTCGCGAGCAGGCTCGCTCCCACAGTTTTGATCTCTGGTGAACTTCGATTTTGTGAACCCTGATGACCCCGTGGGAGCTGGCTTGCCAGCGATGAGGCCATCAGCTTCAACATCTCTGTCGAATGACATACCGCCATCGCGGGCAAGCCCGCTCCCACAGTTTTGATCTCTGGTGAACTTCGATTTTGTGAACCCTGATGACCCCGTGGGAGCTGGCTTGCCAGCGATGAGGCCATCAGCTTCAACATCTCTGTCGAATGACACACCGCGATCGCGGGCAAGCCCGCGCCCACAGTGGTTGGCGGCGTGTGCAAAAGTTGTGTCCGACGCGAAAACATGTGGGAGCGAGCCTGCTCGCGAAGGGGTCGTCAGCGTCAACATCCTTCTCGACTGACACACCGCTTTCGCGAGCAGGCTCGCTCCCACAGTTTTGATCTCTGGTGAACTTCGATTTTGTGAACCCTGATGACCCCGTGGGAGCTGGCTTGCCAGCGATGAGGCTATCAGCTTCAACATCTCTGTCGAATGACACACCGCCATCGCGGGCAAGCCCGCTCCCACAGTGGTTGGCGGCGTGTGCAAAAGTTGTGTCCGACGCGAAAACATGTGGGAGCGAGCCTGCTCGCGAAGGGGTCGTCAGCGTCAACATCCTTCTCGACTGACACACCGCTTTCGCGAGCAGGCTCGCTCCCACAGTTTTGATCTCTGGTGAACTTCGATTTTGTGAACCCTGATGACCCCGTGGGAGCTGGCTTGCCAGCGATGAGGCCATCAGCTTCAACATCTCTGTCGAATGACACACCGCCATCGCGGGCAAGCCCGCGCCCACAGTGGTTGGCGGCGTGTGCAAAAGTTATGTCCGACGCGAAAACATGTGGGAGCGAGCCTGCTCGCGAAGGGGTCGTCAGCGTCAACATCCTTCTCGACTGACACACCGCTTTCGCGAGCAGGCTCGCTCCCACAGTTTTGATCTCTGGTGAACTTCGATTTTGTGAACCCTGATGACCCCGTGGGAGCTGGCTTGCCAGCGATGAGGCCATCAGCTTCAACATCTCTGTCGAATGACACACCGCCATCGCGGGCAAGCCCGCTCCCACAGGCATGCCGATCGTTCCCACGCGGGAGCGTGGGAATGATCAACAGGTCATCAAACCCGCGACTTACGCCCGGCAAAAGGATGGCTCGGGTCGTTGTAGCCTGGGGTCGAGGAGTGGCCGGTGATGACCAGGTCGTCGATAAAGGCTTCATCTTCAGCGGTGAAGGCATAGTTCAGCGCCGGGACGTAGTCGTTCCATTGCTCTTCGGTACGCGGCCCGGCAATCGCAGAAGTGATCAGTTTGTTGTTGAGCACCCACGCCAACGCGAACTGGCCCGGCGTGATGCCGCGAGACTCGGCGTGGTCCTTGACCCGTTGCGCCAGGTTCAGCGACTCCGGGCGCCATTCGGTCTGTTGCAGGCGTTTGTCGTTGCGCCCGGCGCGGGTGCCTTCCGACGGTGGCTGGTTCGGATCGTACTTGGCGGTCAACACGCCACGGGCCAGCGGGCTGTAGGACACCACACCAATCCCGTAATACTCGGCGGCCGGCAGGTGCTCGTTCTCGATCTGCCGGTTGGCCAGGTTGTACAGCGGCTGGCTGGCCGCCGGGCGCTCGATGCCGAGCAAATCGGCGGTGCGGCTGAACTCGGCGAGCTTCCAGCCGCGATGGTTGGACAGCCCATAAGAGCGGATCTTGCCCGCCCGAATCAGGTCCGACAGCGCGCGCAAGGTTTCTTCCACCGGCGTGGTGTGGTCTTCGCGGTGCAGGTAGAACAGGTCGATGTAATCAGTGTTCAAGCGCTTGAGGCTGGCGTCCACCGACTGGATCACGTTGTGCCGCGAAGCCCCGCGATCGTTCGGCCCCAGCGCGCCGGGATTGGGGTTGACGAACTTGGTCGACAGCACCCATTGCGAACGACGCTCGGCGATCAGCCGGCCCACGGTTTCCTCGGACGCGCCGCCGTTGTAGCCGTTGGCGGTGTCGATGAAATTGATGCCCTGCTCATAAGCCTTGTCGACGATGCGCTTGGCCACGGCATCATCGGTCTGCCCGCCAAACATCATGGTGCCCAGGGTGATGGGCGAGACCTTGATCCCGTTGCGGCCCAGGTTGCGGTACTCGATAGCGCTCATGTTCACTCCCCTTATGGTCTTTCGTTCATGGTTTTAAACAGCTAAATCGCAAAGCGTGACAACAGCATGGCCACCGGCAAGTCCTGCCAGGCCGAATCCGTGTAAGGCACCGACTCGTCGTCGCTCACCGGATAACGCGGCACCGGCACCGAGCCGATGAGCTTCTTGGTGTAATCGTGACGGGCGTTTTTCCAGATGCCGTCATGGGCGCCCTCCTCGACGATCTTGCCGTCGTGCATCACCAGCACGCGGTCGGCCATGTACTTGACCACCGACAGATCGTGGGAAATAAACAGGTAAGACAGGCCGAACTCTTCCTTGAGGTCCGCCAGCAAATTGAGAATCTGCGCCCGCACCGAAACGTCCAGCGACGACACCGCTTCGTCGAGGATCACCAGCGAGGGCCGCAGGATCAACGCCCGGGCCACGCCGATGCGCTGGCGCTGGCCGCCGGAAAACTCATGGGGGAATTTCCACACCGCCGAGGGCGGCAGGCCGACCCGCTGGATAATCTCGAGGATGCGCTGGCTGCGTGCCTGCGCCTGTTTCACCCCGTGATTTTTCAGCACGCCATCGAGGATGCGATAGACGCTGTGCTTGGGATTCAGCGAACCGTAGGGGTCCTGGAACACCATCTGCACGAACGGCCGATGGGCGCGCAGCTGTTTTTCGCCGAGTTGGGCGATGTCGCTGCCATTGAGCAGGATCTCCCCGGAACGGGAGCGGATCAGGCCGATAATGGTTTTGCTCAGGGTCGACTTGCCGCAGCCCGACTCGCCCACCAGGCCCAGCGTTTCCCCGGGGCGAATCTGGAACGACACGTCATCCACCGCCGTGACCACGCCCTGACGGGTCTTGTACTCGGTGTGCAAGTGGCGCACGTCGAGAATCGGCCGCTCCGTGGGATCGGCGATCGGATCACGCGCCGTCAGGTACCGCGGATGGCTGTGCAGGTCGAACTCGATCACCCCGTCCGCGCCCGGGCGGACGTTGATTTCCGGCAACGAGGCGCTGGCGTAATGGGCGCCGCTGTCGAGGCGCAGCGACGCGCCGAGCAAGCCCTTGGTGTACGGATGCTGCGGCGCGGTGAAGATCGCTTCGGTGGTGCCGGTCTCGACGATCAAGCCGTCGTACATCACCGCCACCCGGTCGGCCCATTGCCCCACCACCCCGAGGTCGTGGGTAATCAGCAGCAAGCCCATGGCGTACTCTTCGCTCAGTTCCTTGAGCAGCTGCAGGATGTGCGCCTGCACGGTGACGTCCAGCGCGGTGGTCGGTTCGTCGGCGATCAACAAGCGTGGCTTGCAGGCCACGGCAATCGCGATCATCACCCGTTGGCGCTGGCCGCCGGAAAGGTTGTGCGGAAAGTCGTCGAGTCGCGCCGCCGCGTTGGGAATCCGCACTTTATTCAGCAGGACCAACGCCTCGGCCCGGGCATCCTTGCGCGACAAGCCACGGTGCCGGCGCAGCACTTCGCCGATTTGTTCGCCGATGCTCAGCACCGGATTGAGCGAGGTCATGGGGTCTTGGAACACCATGGAAATCTCGTTGCCGCGCAAGCCACGCATCAGCGGATCGCTGAGGCCGGACAGGTCCAGCCCGTCGAAATCCACGGTGCCGCTCAGTTCGGCGCGGCCGCCAAGCAGACGCATGATCGCCATGGCCGTGGTGGATTTGCCGCAACCCGACTCCCCCACCAACGCCAGGGTTTCGCCCCGGGCCACTTGGAAGCTGACCCCTTTGACGGCCTGGTAAGCGCCGTAATTGACCCGCAAATCGGCGACATTGAGCAGGGCCTGGGTGGCGTTATCGATCTGGGCTACAGCGTTCATGCGGTTCTCCCGCGCAGTCGTGGGTTCAAGGCGCTGATCAGCGCGTCGCCCACCAGGTTCAGGCTGAACACGGTGATCACCAGGGTCAGGCCGGGGATGGCGGTGAGGTACAAGGCGCTGCGCAACATGTCGCGGCCAGTGCCGATCATGCTGCCCCAGCTGACTTTGTTCGGGTCGCCGACGCCGAGGAACGACAGCGAGGATTCGGTGAGGATCGCCGAGGCGACGATCACCGAGGCGGTGATGATGATGGGTGGCAAGGCGTTGGGCAGGACTTCGCGAAAGATGATCCAGCGGGTGCTGTAGCCGACACTGCGAGCGGCGAGCACGAAGTCGGCGCTGAGCAAGGCGCGGAATTCGGCGCGCACCAGGCGGGCCACGGTGTCCCAGGAGGTCAGGCCGATGACCACGGCGATGATGCCGATGGTCGACTGGGTGATGCTCACCACAACCACCACCAGCAGGAACGAGGGGGTGGTCTGGAACAGTTCGATCAGCCAGGTCAGCACCCGATCGACCTTGCCCCCGAAGTAGCCCGCCGCCGCGCCAATCAGGGTGCCGATCAGCACGCTGACCAGCGCGGCGGTAACGCCCACCAGCAGCGACACCCGCGCGCCATGGGCCAGGCCGGCGGCCAAGTCGCGGCCCAGGGCATCGGTGCCGAGGGGAAACGCCCAGTCTTCGCCCGGCGGCAATAGCGGTTGCGCGGCCATGTCCAGCGGATCGCCGGGGTACAGCAGGCCGGCGGCCAAAGCGATCAAAACCATCAACAGGAGAATCATCAAACCGGCCACCGCGCCCGGCGAACTCAACAGCGCCCGGGTCACCGGCCAACGGCTGTGGCGCTCAATCGGTGCGGGCGGCACGTCATCGGTGTGCGCCGCAGGCTTGGGCGCCAAGCGCCCGAACAACGACGCACTGAGTTGCTGGCGCCAGCCGTTCAATGCCGGTCGCGCGGGTTCGAAGGTGTCTTGCAGATCAAGGCTCATGCTCAGCGCCCCCGGATTCGTGCGGCGATGCGCGGGTCGAGTCGGGTGTGCAGCCAGTCCACCAGGATGTTGGCGACGATCACAATGAACGACGACATCAACAGAATGCCCAGCAGCACTTTGTATTCCCGGGCCTGCACCGCCTCCAGGGTCAGGCGGCCGATGCCCGGCCAGCCGAACACGGTCTCCGCCACCGCCGCGCCGCCGAGCAAACCACCCAAGTGCGCGCCGGCCACAGTGGTCAGCGGCAGCAAGGCGTTACGCAACACGTGGCGCCATGTGATGCGCCACGGCGACAGGCCCTTGGCCCGGGCGGTGCGCACGTAATCCTGAGTCAAGACTTCCAGCACCGAGGCGCGGGTCAGCCGGGCGTAAATCGCCACGAAGAAACTGGCCAGGGTCAGCGCCGGCAGGATGGCGTACTGCAGTTTGTCGACAAACTTGTCGACCCCGCTCAGCCCGGCGCCGATGGTGCCGTCGCCGCCAGCGGGGAGCCATTCAAGCTTGACCGCGAACAGCACGATGGCCATCAGGCCGATCCAGAACCCCGGTGTCGAGTACAAGACAAACGCCAGCGACGACAGCAGCCGATCCGGCCACTTGCCGGCCCACAGCGCCATCACCACGCCGATGCTGACCCCCGCCACTAGGGAAATCAGCAACGCCAGGCCCATCAGCAGCAAGGTATTGGGCAGGCGTTGGGTGATCACCTCCAGGACCGGGATGCCGTAGCGCGGCGAATCACCGAGGCTCAGTTGTGACAGCTGGCCGATGTAATCACCGAACTGCGCCAGGGACGATTTATCCAAGCCATATTGCTGGCGCAGCAACGCTGTTGTTTCCGCTGTGGCCGAACCGGCTTCGGCCACCAGCGCGTCCACCGCATCGCCGGGCACCATTTGCAACAGAATGAAGTTAAGAACAATGACTCCGATGGCGGTGGGAATCGCGCGAATGATCGCCCGAACAAAAAACGGTCCACGCCCCCCGTAACGAAAGAATTGAAACACGCGAAGATAAAGTGGGCTGGCCGGCATTGAGTTCTCTGCAAACAATCGAATTGAGCGGGGACTGTTTCAACGGCGAACACTAATACAGCAATTTTTAAAACCGAACACTGAGCAAAAAGTTCTAAACTTATTATCAACGCGGGTATTGAAACTGCATTTAACGTTATAACTCGTCCACTTGAATAAGTCGGAAAATATCCGCTAGGCTCGCGATTCTGTTCTGATTCCCAACAGAACAACGACTCACCGCCCACTTTAATAAAACGCCGCTTTGGTTCTAACCATAGAACCGAATTCAGCGCGCACTCTTATTACTTGTTTTAACAAAGGTGCAGCATGTCGTTATCCAGAAGGACGTTTATCAAGCACTCCACGATCCTGGCGGCGGGAACCGGTCTATTGAGTCAGGCGTCCGGGGTGTTCGCCGCGGTCGACGGCAAACAGACCCTCGTTGTCTCGCAATTTCCCGAACCCACGGTGCTGACCAACGCCCTGACCACCGACGGCACCATCTACACCGTCACCAGCAAGTTGTTCGACGGCTTGCTGTCGTACAACGCCCAGCGCCAGCCAGTGCCGCGCCTGGCCACCGATTGGCACGTCAGCGCCGACGGTCTGGTCTACACCTTCAACCTGCGGCCCGGGGTGACCTGGCATGACGGTCAGCCGTTCGGTTCGGAAGACGTCGCCTTCTCCCTGCAAAACATCTGGCGCAAGTTCAACTCGCGGGGCATCACCACGTTCGCCCCGGTGAGCAAGGTCGAAACGCCGACCCCCTTGCAAGTGGTGCTGACCCTGTCGACGCCGGCGCCTTATTTGCTCAGCGCCCTGTCGTCCACCGACGCCCAAGTCTTGCCCAAGCACCTGTACGCCGACGGTAACCCGCTGATCAACCCGCACAACATCAAGCCGATCGGCACCGGGCCGTTCAAATTCGAGCGCTGGGACCGGGGCGTGTCGATCAACCTGGTGCGCAACGAGCAGTATTGGGACCCGGACAAGCCGCACCTGGACGCGTTGATTTTCCGCATTATTCCCGACCTCACCGCCGCCTCCGCAGCCCTGGAAACCCAAGCCGTGCAACTGGCCTCGGTGGCCCTGAGCAACGTCAAGCGCTTGCGTGGAATCAGCCAGTTGCAGGTCAGCGAAATCAGCGCGCCCTACTCCCCCGGCCTGGTGGGATTCGAGTTCAACCTGGAAAAACCGGTGTTCCAGGACGTGCGCGTGCGCCAGGCGTTTGCCCATGCCATCGACCGCGACTTCGTGGTAAAGAACATCTACTTCGGCTACGCACAACCGGCCTACAGTGCGATTCCGGCGAGCATGAGCGATTTCTACGACGACAGCGTGCCGCGCTACCCTTTCGACCTGGCCAAGGCCGAAGCGCTGCTGGAAGACGCCGGCCTGAAAAAAGGCGCCGGCGGCGTGCGCCTGACGGTCTACAACGACCCCAACCCGGCCAATGAAACCCTGCAAATCGCCCATTACCTGCGCAGCAACCTGGCGAAGATCGGGGTGAAACTGGTGATCCGCTCCCAGGACTTCCCCGAGTACGTCAACCGCGTCTACACCCGCCGCGACTTCGACACCACGCTGATCAGCGCCACCGCCGGCCCCGACCCAGTGATGGGCACCCAGCGCTTCTATTACTCCGGCAACTTCAAACCGGGCATCGCCTTCTCCAACGGCGCGCGCTACGCCAACAAACGCGTCGATGAATTGCTCGACCTCGGTCAGTCGGAAGTCGACCCGGTCAAGCGCAAGGCCTGGTACGCCGAGTTCCAGCAGATCGTGCTGACCGACCTGCCAAAAATCCCCATCGTCTCGCCCACCGTGGTGGTGGTCACGCAGAAGCAACTCAAGGACTTCTTCAACTCCTCGGAAGCGCTGTACGGCAATTTTGCCGATGCCAGTTACCAGGCCTGATGGTGTGTCAGCCACACCACAAAACCCCTGTGGGAGTGAGCCTGCTCGCGATGGCGGTGGGTCAGCCAATACCCATGTCGAGGCTGATGACATCATCGCTAGCAGGCTAGCTCCCACAGGGTTTCACCTCTGCAAAGGAATCCGATCGACCATGACTAACGCACTGCTCGACAGCCAACACTTGAACCTCGCCCCACCCACCAGCCCGGCGCACATCATTCGCAGCGATGCAGAAGCGGTGGAAGTGGCTCAGCGTCTGGCGGCGCAGTTCACGCTCAATGCGCAAGTGCGCGACGTCGAACGGCAACTGCCTTGGCAGGAACTGGAAGACGCGGCCCGCAGCGGCTTGCTGGCGATCCGCGTGCCGCGCGAGTACGGCGGCGCGCACGTTTCATACTTGACCCTGACCCGAGTGGTCGCGGCCATCGGCGAGGCGGACGCCTCCATCGGGCAACTGCTGCTGAGCATTATCCTGGCCTCCAGCGTCATCGAAGCCGTGGGCCGTGAAGAACAGAAACGCCTGTTCTTCGGCAAGATTCTCCAGGGCTATCGCTGGGGCAATGGCCACGCCGAGGGCGGCAGCTTGCCGGCCGGCACCACCCGCACCCGCATCACCCGCGAAGGCGATCACTACCGGGTCAACGGCGCCAAGGCCTACTCCACCGGCGCGCTGTTTTCGCAGCTGATTTCCATCGGCTGCGTTGACGACGACGGTCTGTCGAAAACCGCCGTGCTCGACCGTCACGCACCGGGCCTGACCATCATTGATGACTGGGACGGTTTCGGCCAACGCACCACCGCCAGCGGCACCTTGTTGCTGGACAACGTGCGGGTCGAACACAGCCACGTGCTGGACTCGGAGCAAGGCAAGACCAGCGCCAACACCTACGGCATTCCCGACCTGTTCCACAGTGCCCTCGACCTCGGCATCGCCCGCGCTGCGTTCAAGGACACCCTCGATTACGTGCGCGACCACGCCCGCCCCTACGCCCGCACCGGGGTCGAGGCAGTCGCTGAAGATCCGTACGTACTGCAAATCATCGGCGACCTGCACACGCGTATTCACGCCGGCGAAGTGGTACTGGAACGGGCCGCCGAACTGTTCGACCAGGTCACCGCCGAACAGGGCCCCGGCCCCTCGGCCAAGGTCTCCTCGGCGTTGGCGGCGGCAAAAATCCTCACCACCGAAGCGGCGTTGCTCGCCAGCAACAAATTGTTCCAGCTCGGCGGCGCCAGTTCGACGCGCCTCGAATACGGCTTCGACCGCCACTGGCGCAATGCCCGCACCCACACCGTGCATGACCCGGTGGCGTGGAAATTCAACCTGATCGGCAAATATCACCTGCTCAATCAACGTTAATCATCGGGAGGCACAGCGCACCGACAACACGTTCAAACACGCTTCAAGGGATGGCTTCACTCAACGGACTGCACCACCACTTGCCAGGCTCAAACCAGCCAGCGTCGACCCACTACTGCACACACTCCGAAAAATGCAGAGGCAATACCAGGCACACTCACATGTCTTCACTTCAGTCCCGACGTCATACCCTCGGTGTCGTTTTTTCCATGGGCGCGGTCAGCCTTGCCCCCGTGGACACCGCCAAAGCTGAAACCGAATACGAGAAAGACCGACTGGAAACCGTGGTGGTTACCGGCTCCCGCGTCGAGACCACCGCGCTCAAGGCCCTGGCCCCGGTGCAATTGATCAAGGGCGAGGCGCTACGTTCCACGGGCGCGAGCGACCTGCGCCGCGCCCTGTCACTGGTGGCACCGTCCTACATCAACATCAACAGCAACGGCGGCGCCCTGTCGAAGAACGTCGGCGGTTCCTCGCTGCGCGGCCTGTCAGGCAACCAGGTGCTGGTGCTGGTCAACGGCAAGCGCCGCCACGGCACCTCGATGATCAATAACAGCGGCGGCGCGACCCTGGGTTCGTCCGCCGCTGACCTCGGGCTGATCCCGATCTCGGCGGTGGAACGGGTCGAAGTGCTGACCGATAGCGCAGCCGCGCAATACGGTTCCGACGCGATTGCCGGGGTGATCAACGTGATCCTCAAGTCGTCGGCGTCCGGCGGTTCGGCGGACTTGTCCTATGGCGAGTACAACCACGACGTGTCCAAGGTCGGCAACCTCGGCGATGCCGGCGCCACCTACACCGGCGGCCTGAACTCGGGGTTTGCCCTCGGTGAAAACGGCGGCTTTGCCAACCTCAGCCTGTCGTACCTGAAGACCGGCGACAGCCACACCGTCGGCCCGTGGAAACAACCGTCGCAAGCGATCTGGCAGATCTACGCCGCGCCCAACGATCCCCGCGAAGCCTCGGCGGATCGCAACGTGCCGGAAAACTACGAGGTGGTGCCGATCCAGGAAAGCACCAGTTTCGCCTACAACCTCGGGCTGCCGCTGGACGACAACCTGTCGCTGTATTCCTTCGCGACCTACAGCCCGCGCACCTCGGAAGCCAAGGGTTCATTCCGCTCCGAAACCAACGCCACCGCCAACATCGTCACCACCCCCGGTGGCTACAGTTCGCGCCTGCAAACCAAGGAAGACGACCTGCAACTCAACCTCGGGATCAAGGCCGAAAACATCCTCGGCTGGGCCTGGGATGCGGGCCTCAGCTATGGCCAGAACCGCGCCGACATCAACATCCTCAACACCACTAACCCGTCCTTCGGCGCGCTGATCCCGCTGCAAAACATGCACGCCGGCGACCTGGAGTTTGCCGAAAGCATCGCCTCGCTGTCGGGCCAGCGCGCGTTCGACACCGGGTTGTTCGAGCACCCGTTGAACGTCACCATCGGCACCGAGTACCGCTACAACAGCCTGGAACTGGGCGCCGGCGAGTATTACTCGTACGCCGGTGGCGGTTATCGCTACCCCAACGACTACCCGGCAGTGAATCTGCGCGGCCGCCTCGCTGGCGCCGGCTCGGCGTTCCTCACCGGGTTCAGTCCGCAGTTCGAATTCGATGAGTCGCGGCACAACACCGCGTTCTACGTCGACTTCGCGCAGAAGATCACCGACAAATGGGACAGCGGCCTGGCGGTGCGTTACGAGGACTACTCGGACTTCGGTTCGGCGGTGGCCGGCAAGTTCTCCAACCGCTACCAGTTCACCGAACAGGTGGCGGTGCGCGGTACCTTGAGCAACGGTTTCCGGGCGCCGTCCCTGGCGGAACAGAATTACCAGAGCGCCACGGTGCAACCGGTCAACGACCCGATCACCAACACCTCGTACATCTCCTATTACTACGACACCTTGCGCCCGGACTCACCCGCGGCCCAGGCCCTCGGCGCGAAGAAACTCAAGCCGGAAAAATCCACCAACGTCAGTTTTGGCCTGGTGTTCACCCCGACCGATCGCTTGTCGGCCTCGGTGGACGTGTACCAGATCGACATTCGTGACCGGATCTTCCTCACCGGCGCCTTCAACGGCTTCAACAATGCCGCCGTGGCCCAGGCCCTGACCAGCGCCGGGCTGACCAGCCAGCAACAGGTGCGCTACTTCACCAACTTCGGCGACACCCAGACCCGCGGCATCGAGTTCAAGCTCGATTACGACGCCAACTACGACCGCTTCGGCCAGGCGCATTGGGGCCTGAGTTATGCGCGCAACCGCACCAAGGTCAAAAGCGTCGACGACCCGGCGGTGCTGAGCAATGCCGGGCTGAGCTTGCTGGACCGCGAGCGCATCACCCTGCTCGAAGAAGCCTTGCCGCAGAACATCGTGCGCGGCTCCCTCGACTGGCAACTGGGCAAGTTCCAGGTGCAACTGACCGAGCACTACTACTCGAAAACCCGAGCGGTGAACAACGTGCTCAACCGCGCCCAGGACTCGACCACCAGTGATTCGTTCATCACCGACGCGGCCATCAGCTACCTGGTGACCGACAACCTGAAAGCCACCCTCGGCGCGAACAACCTGTTCAACAAACGCCCGCCGGACCAGCCCGACAGCCTGGCCTCGACCATCAACCACGAAGACCCCTACGCCAACCGCAACACCCCGTACGGGATTGGCGGCGGGTTCTATTACGCACGCCTGAGTTATGACTGGTAGCCACGACCGGTAATCCTTTGCCACCCGGCTCCCCGCACTGGGGAGCCCTTGCCTGAAAGGTTCTTTTCCATGGTGACGCGACGCACGTTCCTCGGCTATTCACTGGCCTCCACGGCGGCAGTCGGTCTGCTCGGCCAACGCCTCGGCTTTGCCGACACACCGGGCGGCACCCTGATCATCGCGCAAAACCCCGAGCCAACGGTGCTGACCACCGGCCTCACCACGGCCCCAGCCACGCAGTTGATCTCACCGAAAATCTTCGACGGCTTGCTCTACCTCAGCCCGACCAACGGCCCGCAGCCGCAACTGGCCGAGAGTTGGAGTTTCAGCGCCGACGGCCTGCAAGTCACCTTCAAACTGCGTCCCGGGGTGCTGTGGCACGACGGCCAGCCATTCACCTCGGCGGACGTGGCGTTTTCGGTGATGGAAGTCTGGAAGAAATACAGCTCGCGAGGGCGTTCGGCCTTCCCCAACGTGCAAAGCGTCGACACCCCGGACCCACTGACAGCGGTGTGGAATTTGTCGCGGCCGACGCCCTACTTGCTCAGTGCCCTGAATGCCCGGGATTCGCAAGTGTTGCCCAAGCACCTGTACGCCGGCACCGACATCCTCAACAACCCGGCCAACACCGCGCCCGTCGGCACCGGGCCGTTCCGGCTCAAGGAATGGGTGCGCGGCAACTACCTGACCCTGGAGCGCAACCCGAGCTATTGGCAATCCGGCAAGCCGCTGCTGGACCAAGTGGTCTACCGCTTCATGGCCGATCCGTCATCGGTATCGGCAGCGCTGGAAACCGGCGCGGTGCACGTGGCCTATGCCGACACCTTGTCCAACAGCGAAATCAAACGCCTGAAAAACAACCCGGCGCTGACCGTGCACGATCGCCTCAACACCTACGGCGGTACCGGGATCATGGCGTTCGAGTTCAACCTGCAACGCCCGCAATTCCAGGACGTGCGCGTGCGTCAGGCGTTCGCCCATGCGATCGACAAGGAATTCATCCTGAAGAACATCTTGCTCGGCCAAGGCACCACCGCCGATTCGCCGATCCCGAAAAACTTTCCGCAGTTCTACAGCGCCGACGTGCCGCAGTACCCGTTCGACCTGAAACGCGCTGAAGCCTTGCTCGAAGAAGCAGGCCTGAAACGCGACAAGGACGGCATCCGCCTGCGAATCAAAAACGATCCGAGCCCGTCGGCGGTGTACCAGCAGACCGCAAATTTCCTGCGCAGCAGCTTCGCGAAAATCGGCGTGAAACTGGAGATTCGCAACCAGGACTACGCGCAATTCATCGACCGCATCTACGGTCGCTACGACTTCGACACCAACCTCTCCCCCGCCTCCACCGCACCCGACCCGGCGATTGGCTTGCAACGGTTCTACTGGAGCAAGAATATTCAGTCCGGCGTGGCCTACTCCAACGCCACGCACTATTCGAACGCCGACGTGGACGCCTTGCTGGAACAGGCCCAGGTCGACAATGATCCGCAGCGACGCTGGGACCTGTATGACCAAGTGCAGAAAAAAGTGCTGGTGGATGTGCCGAGGATCCCGATCATTTCCAGTGAGGACGCGTTACTGGCCCGCGCCGGAGTGCAGAACCTGACCGATACGACCGGGGGAGGATTTATTGGCAATTTGAGTGAAGTTCGGTTGGGGTAGGTGCTGACCACTACAGCCCTAAACCACACTGGACACATCAAGCCGAACCACCCAGGCCGAGTTTCAGCTCTCGCCACGGCATGGTCAGATCCTCGGAATGACCAGTGCCAGTTAAAAACTGTTACCTATGTGGGTGAACTGATTTGTTACCTATGTGGGTGAGTCATACCCTCTTAAAATACCCATTGCCTGATACAAAGCCATCGCGAGCAGGCTCACTCCTACAGAGGAACCGGATACAGCCGCCAGTATCAGGTCGTCTGTCAGGACGCCTCGTCCACCCGGATATCCAGCGGCGCCGACATAAACTCCGCAATCCGCCCCCGCAACCAACGCTCCGCCGGGTCGTTGTCATGCACCCCGCTCCAGGCCATCGACAACTGCGCCGCATCAATCGGAAACGGCGGATCTTCCGCCCGCAACGCACACCCTTCCACCAACGCACACGCCGCGTAATCCGGCACCGTTGCAATCATCTCGGTGCCCGCGAGCAACGCCCGCAGCCCGCTGAACTGCGGCACGCCCAGCACCACCCGACGGGAACGCCCAACCTTGGCCAGGTCGAGGTCGATGTTGCCGCTCAAATCCCCCGAGAACGACACCATGGCATGGGGCCGTTCGCAGTATTCGTCGAGGGTCAGCGGCCCCGGTCGTTTGTCGCCGCGCAGCACTTTGCAAGGGATGTCGCGCAAGGTCTTGCGCTTGGCATTGGCCGGCAACTCGGTGGTGTAGCTGACCCCCACCGAAATCTCACCGGACGCCAGCAACGCCGGCATCAGCAGATAATTGGCCCGGCGCACGACGACGATGATCCCCGGTGCTTCCTCGCGCAGTCGACTGAGCAGCGGCGGAAACAAGCCGAACTCAGCGTCGTCCGACAGGCCGATGCGGAACACGTCGCAACTGGTGGCCGGGTCGAATTCCTTGGCCCGGCTCACCGCGCCGGAAATCACGTCCATCGCCGGTTGCAGCTCCTTGAGGATGCTCAGGGCGCGAGCGGTCGGTTCCATGGCGCGGCCGTTGCGCAGCAGCAACGGGTCATCGAACAGATCGCGCAAACGCGCCAGCGCCGCGCTCACCGCCGGTTGGCCCATGAACAGTTTTTCGGCGACCCGGGTCAGGTTTTTCTCGAACATCAAGGCTTCAAAAATCACCAACAGGTTCATGTCAACGCGGCGCAGATCGTTTCGGTTCATAGGCGCAATCCTGGCGAAAGGGAAAGGTGGGCGGCGCCTACTCTACCAACGGAACGTGGGCGGCGCGCTGGTAAGGACCATATTCGACCGGCACCCATTGAAAATGCCCATCCGCCGCGCCGATGTGACCGATACCCGGGAACGGCAAATGCGCCGCCGTGACCCAGGTTTTGCTCGCCGCCGCCGCACTGAATACCTGTTGCCGACTGGCAATCGCCTGCTTGGCGTTGACGTCAAAACCGATCGAGACTTTCGGGTGATCGAACTGCACCGCGAGGTTATGCACCAGGTCGCCCATGAACAGAATGCTCTGGCCCTTGGAAGTGAAACGGTAGGTGGTGCTGCCCGGGGTGTGCCCCGGTTCCAGTTCGGCGACGACGCCCGGCACCGGCGACTGGCCGGCGGCGAAGGTCTTGAAGCGGCCGGCGGCGAGATACGGCGCGGTGGAATCCTGGGCGATCTTGAAATACATTTTCGCCCCCGCTGGAGCGGTAGCCAGCGCCTGCGGGTCGAGCCAGAAATCCGCTTCGGCCTTGGCCGCGTACACGGTGGCGTTGGCAAAGATCGGTTGTTGCTGGGCGTCGACCAGGCCGCAGACATGGTCGAGGTGCAAGTGAGTCAGCAGCACCGTGTCGACCTGCTCCGGTTGGTAACCGGCGGCTTTCAGGTTCTCGGAGAGGTGACCGGCGGTTTCACCGATGCAGGCGCCCGCGCCGGTGTCCACCAGGATCAAGCGTTCGCCAGTGTTGATCAGGAATGCGTTGAACGCGGTTTGCACGCCCGGCGTTTCGATGGAACGACGGGCCAGCAGCGCGCGGATCTTGCTCTGGCTCAGGCCCTGCAGCAGCTTCGGAGAAAGGTCGTTGTAGCCGTCGAACAGCGCGGTGACTTCATAGTCCCCCACCGCCAGCCGGAAGTAACCCGGAGCCTGGGTCTTGATCTGCGCCGGGGCCTCGGCCAGTGCGCTACCGGTGGACACCGCCAGCAGCACGCTGCACCCGGCCAACAGAGAAGAGAAGGAATGTCGCATGGGATCGCCTGTGGTCAGAGGGGAAGACACGGCCGCTGAGCGCGTCGTGGACACTGGCCAGAGTGCAGATAAATCCGGCGGACGACTTGCAAGGGTGTGCTGAGTTGGGGAAATCCGGGCGGAATTAACAACGATTAACTCGCCACCCAGAGCCTCGGCACCAAGAATGAAAGCCTGCGTACAGCGTTCATTCCAGTGCTTCCCCCACCCTCCCGGGAACGCGCTGACCCGAGCGCCGATCCGCCCGTGCCTTTCCTCGACGACGGACAGTAGCCATGGCCACATTACTTCGCACCGCCGCCCACACCGACCCTGACGCTCCACGCCGCGCCGTGACCGGCGGGCTCAGTCCGTGGCGTGAACAATTGGTCAAACAGTTGATTCTCGACCACCTCGGCGACAGCCTCGAAGTGACTGAATTGGCGCGGGCCTGCGCCTTGTCCCGCAGTCATTTCTCCCGGGCATTCAAGTGCAGCACCGGGCTCTCGCCTCAGGATTGGATCCGCGGCCAACGACTGGCCCGGGCCAAGTACCTGATCCAGTTCACCGACCTGACCCTGACGCAAATCAGCCTCGATTGCGGCTTCTGCGACCAGGCGCATTTCTGCCACCAGTTCACCCGCAGCGAAGGGGTCAGCCCGTTTGCCTGGCGTTGTCGGCGGGTGCGCTCAGTCGCCCTCTGTGAGAGCGACGGTGCGCCGCTCTCACAGAGGGTCTGCGTGAGTTACTCCAGCGGCGACAAGCGCTCCAGCGCATCCGCCACGCCGCGTCCATAGGCCGGATCAGCCTTGGTGCAGTTGTCGATGTGCCGCTGACGAATGACCCGCGGCACACCACCCATCGCCCGTGCGGTGTTGTCGAACAGCAGTTGCTGGCGCACCGGATCGAGCAGGCGGAACAGGTTGCCCGGTTGTTCGTAATGGTCCTCCTCCAGACGATGGTCGTAGTGCTGGGCAAAGCCTTCCAGCGGCAGTGGCGGTTCGGCCTGCTCCGGCGAGTCCTGCCATTCGCCGACGCTGTTGGGGAAGTAGCTGGCGGTGCCGCCGAGGTTACCGTCGGTGCGCATGGCGCCGTCGCGGTGGTAGCTGTGATGCGGGCAGCGCGGGGCGTTGACCGGGATGTGGTTGAAGTTCACGCCGAGGCGATAACGCTGGGCATCGCCGTAGGAAAACAACCGCGCCTGGAGCATGCGATCCGGTGAGAAGCTGACGCCAGGCACGACGTTGGCCGGGGAAAACGCCGCTTGCTCGATTTCCGCGAAATGGTTCTCGGCGTTCTGGTTGAGTTCCATGATGCCGACCTCGATCAGCGGAAACTCGCCGTGGGGCCAGACTTTGGTCAGGTCGAACGGGTTATGCCGGTAGTTCAGCGCCTGCTCTTCTTCCATCACCTGAATGCACAGTTTCCACCGTGGGAAATCGCGTTTCTCGATGCTCTCGTAGAGGTCGCGCAGGTTGCTTTCGCGGTCCTTGCCGACCACGGTTTCCGCTTCCGAATCCGACAGATTGGCAATGCCTTGCTGGCAGACGAAGTGAAACTTGACCCAGACCCGTTTGTTGCTGTGATCGATCAGGCTGAAGGTGTGGCTGCCGAAGCCGTGCATGTGGCGGAAACTGGTGGGAATCCCGCGGTCGCTCATGACGATCGTCACCTGGTGCAGCGCCTCGGGCAGCAGGGTCCAGAAGTCCCAGTTGCTGGTGGCGTTGCGCAGGCCGGTGCGCGGGTCGCGCTTGACCACGTGGTTGAGGTCGGAGAACCGCAGCGGGTCGCGGAAGAAAAACACCGGGGTGTTGTTGCCGACGATGTCCCAGTTGCCTTCGTCGGTGTAGAACTTCACAGCGAAGCCACGGATGTCGCGCTCGGCATCCGCCGCGCCACGCTCGCCGGCCACCGAGGAGAACCGCACGAACAGCGGCGTCTGCTTGCCCACCGCGTTGAAGATACTGGCCTTGGTGTAGCGGCTGATGTCGTGGGTCACGGTGAAGGTGCCATAGGCGCCCGCGCCCTTGGCGTGCATGCGGCGTTCGGGGATCAGTTCACGGTCGAAGTGGGCGAGTTTTTCCAGTAACCAGATGTCTTGCAAGAGCGCTGGGCCGCGAGGACCGGCGGTCTGAATATTCAGGTTGTCGACCACCGGTGCGCCGGTGGCGTTGGTCAGCTTCTTCATGGCTGGGTACTCCGTTGGGGGGTGTAAAACCCTGGAAGGCCCACTGCGCGCCGGACCGCGGGGGTTGGGCACGCGCAGGGTCAATCCGGGGGGTTATCAGGCCACGAGGAAGGCTAGCAGAACCTCGTGCAATTGCTCTGTGGGGATCATGGGCTTGCGTTCCGAGACCGTGCGGCACGAGTGGGATTGGATCCCATGCGCGCGGCCAGGCGCGCCACGCGCTCACCCAGATGCGCGGCGGTGCGGCGGTCCTCCGGGGGCGGTGCGCGGTCCGGCGGTTGTTCGAGGTCGGACTGGGCCATGGCGCCGAGGGAACTGCCCAGGCGATTAAGCTGCCCCGCCACCGGCGCCCTGCCCGGCAGCAGGCCCAGGCCAACCCAGATCATCGAGTGCTGCGCGGCGAACAGCGCCATCTGCACCAGGGTGTTGAGTTTGTCGCCGCACAGGCAGCCGGAGTTGGTGAAACCGGCGGCGAGTTTGTCGCGCCAGGGCTGGGCCAGGTAGAACGCCGCCGAGGCTTCCATGAAGCCTTTGAACGCCGCCGACGCGCTGCCCATGTAGGTCGGCGCGCCGAAGATGATTGCATCGGCGCGGTGCAACAGGTCCCAGTGCTGTTCGATGTCTTCCACCGGGATCAAGCGGCAGGTGCTGCCCAAGTGCCGTTGCACCCCTTCGGCCACGGCGTCGGCCAGGACACGGGTATGCCCGTAGCCGCTGTGATAGACCACAACCACTTCGCTCATTGCCGTGTCCTCGTGGGGGATTCGTCCTTTGGTCGCCCGAGGGCGGTGGCCTTCGGGTTTGTCTTGAAGCGCTTCAGTTTTGGGCGTAGACCGGACCGAGCACGAGTTAAACGTTGTTAATTTTTCCGTGACCCTACGGTGTCGACGACAAAACCTGAGAACATGCCCGGACAAAGCGAGATAGACGCTTGCAAGTCCATCAACAGGAGTCAGTGTTTGAGTGTTTTCACCGAGCAGGCCGTGCAGTTCGGCCCCTACCGGATCTATCCCGAACAACGTTTGGTGTTGGAGGGTGGTCAGCCGCTGCGCCTGGGGCGGCGGGCGCTGGATATTCTGCTGGTGCTGCTGGAACACGCCGGGCGCGTGGTCAGCAAGCAGGAACTGATCGCCCGGGTCTGGCCCACCAGCGTGGTCGAGGACATCAACCTGCGAGTGCACATGGCGGCGCTGCGCAAGGCCCTCGGCGATGGCCAGGCCGGCCAGCGCTACATCGTCACCGTGGCGCAGCGCGGCTACAGCTTTGTCGCGCCGATTGCCCTCGAACAGGTCGAGCCGCGCCGCACCAGCGCCCTGCCCCCAACGCCCGACCACAACCTGCCGTTGCGCCGCACGCGGATGATCGGCCGCCAATCGCTGGTGGACAGCCTGGTGGCGCACTTGTCGCGCCAACGCCTGGTGACCCTGGTCGGGCCCGGCGGCATCGGCAAGACCACCGTGGCCCTGCGGGTGGCCGAGCAATTGATCGGGCGCTACCGCGATGGCATTCGCCTGCTCGACCTGACGTCGATCGCCGAGCCGACGCTGATCACCGGGCACCTGGCGGCGCTGCTCGAATTGTCGCTGCACGACGGCGAACCCATGAGCAACCTGGCGGCCTACCTGCGTGAGCGGCAGATGCTGCTGGTGATCGACAACTGCGAACACCTGATCGACGCCGTGGCGCTGCTCTGTGAAAGCCTGCTGCGGGGTGCGCCGCAGATTCACATCCTCGCCACCAGCCGGGAAAGCCTGCGCGCCGAAGGCGAGTTCGTGCAGCGCCTGGAGTCGCTGGATTGCCCACCGGTGACCAGCGCGCCGAACCGCGACCAGGCGCTGACGTTTTCTGCGTTGCAGCTGTTCGTCGAGCGGGCGATGGTCAGCCAGGAGCATTTCGAACTGAGCGATGACGCGCTGCCGTGGGTGATCGAGATCTGCCGTCGCCTCGACGGCATTCCGTTGGCCATCGAACTGGCGGCGGCCCAGGTCGGCCCGCTGGGACTGGACGGTGTACTGGTGCAACTGCTCGGCAGTTTCCGCTTGCTCACCCCCGCCAATCCCACGTCCCTCGGCCGTCACCAGACCTTGCGCGCCACCCTGGATTGGAGCTTCGATTTACTCAACCCGTGCGAGCAAACGTGCTTGCGACGCTTGGCGGTGTTTCGCGGCGGCTTCACCCTGGAATCCGCGGCGGCGGTGATCGTCGGCCAACACATCGCCGCCAATGAAGTGCTGGGTTCGATCAGCCAATTGGTGGCCAAGTCACTGCTCACGGTGGAGGTCGGCGATGAAGAAGTGTTCTATCGCCTTCTCGACACCACCCGCAGCTATGCCCTGGAAAAACTGCACGAGGCGCTGGAACTGGCCGACACCCAGCAACGCCACGCCGAACGTTGCCTGGCACTGATGCATCAAGCGCAGGAGGCCTGGCAACACACCCCGACCCGGGCCTGGATCGAACGCTACAGCCGCAGCCTCGACGATGTGCGCGCGGCGCTCGATCGCAGCTTGAACGGCCGCGGCCCCCATCGCCTGGGGATCCAGTTGACGGCGATTTCGATGCCACTGTGGCAAGAGCTGTCACTGCTCAAGGAGCATGGCGGTTATGTGCGCAAGGCCTTGGCGTTGTTGCTGGACACGGCCTCGCCCTGCCCGCAAATGAACATCGCGCTGAAGTTGGCGCTGGGCAGTTCCTGCTACCACAGCCAGGGCGGCAGCGCCGAAACCGTCGAGGCCTTTGTCAGCGCCAAGGCCCTGGCCGACGAACACCACGACACCGCCGGGCAACTGCGGGCGGTGTCCGGGCATATGGCGGTCAACCTCAGTTGCGGGCATTACCAGCAAGCGCTGGAACAGAGCCTGGAGTTTGATCGTCTGGTGGTACACGGCGATTCGGTGGTGGCGCTGAGCACCCACCGCTTGCGCGTCCTCGCCCTGCACTTCGCCGGCCAGCAAGCCCTGGCCCGGAGTAATGCCGAACAAGTGCTGCAACGTATGGCCCACAGCGGTCATCTCAACCGTTTCACCCACGGTTTTGGCGTGCAGTACGACCAGAGCGTGGCGTCGCTGACGATCCTGGCGCGCATTCTCTGGTTGCAGGGTCAGCCGGAACAGGCCTGGTCCACCGCGCGCCAAGCGCTGGACATCGCGTTGCAGATCAACCACGGCACGTCGATTTGCTACACCCTGGCCCTGGCCGGTTGCCTGATCGCCCACTACAACGGCGACGGGCCGACCGCCCGCGAGTTGCTGCGCCTGCTGCTGGAGCAATCGCAGAAGCATTCGGTGCTGCTGTTCTACAACTGGGCGCGGCACTATGAGCAAGTCATCGATCCGCAGGCCCGGCACGCGGCCCCGGCCCAGGGTGTCGGGCTGGTCAAAGAGATCATGGTTACCCTCGACAGCCGCTTCGTCGATGAGACGTTGCTGGCCCGGGCCGAGGACGGCAGTGCCGGTTGGAGCAGCGCGGAAATCCTCCGCGCCCAGGCCAGCCGCCAACCGCCGGAAACCGCCGAACCGGTGTTGCTGCAGGCCTTGGCCGTGGCCCGCCACCAAGGCGCGCTGGCCTGGGAGCTGCGCAGTGCGACGTCATTGGCCAGGCTGTGGCAGACGCAGGGCAAGCACCGACAGGCGTGGGATCTGCTGGAGCCGGTCTACCGCCAGTTCACCGAGGGCTTCGCCACGCCAGACTTGCTGGCCGTGCGTCAACTGCTCGATGAGTTAAAGGGCCAGCGACTGGGTTGACGAGAGGCGTTCGGCAGGGAGGTCGCTGCTGTGCGCAAGCTTGTCGAGGGCGTAACAGCGGGTGGTCTTGAGCAGGCGATAGCGACCGCTGCTGGCCTCCCGCGTCAGCAGCGATTGCTCGGCCAGGCATTCCAATGTCCCGGCCAACACCTCGGCCGGCATGTCGGCACAACTGACCACTCCCAGTGCGGCCTCGAGACTGAACCCTGAGGTAAACCCCGCCACACGCCGCAAGACCTTTTGCTCCACAGCCCCCAGGCGCTCATAACTCCAGTCCAAGGCGGCTTTCAACCCCTGGTGCCGGGCCACGGCGGTGCGCCGGCCCTGGGTCAGCAATTCCAGGCAGTTGTCCAGTTGCGCTTGCAGGCCGACCAACGCAAAGGCGTCGATCTGCGCGGCTGCCAGCTCAATCGCCAGCGGCAAACCATCGAGCCGCCGACAGATGTCACGCACCGCGTGCAAGTCCTGCTCGCGCAAGGTGAACCACTGCTGACGCGCGCGAATCCGGCTGACCAGCAACTGCACGGCGGAATATCCGAGCACCTGATCGACACTGTGCAAAGCCGAAGCGGGCGGGATGGCCAGGGCCGGCAACGGCTGCACGCTCTCCCCGGTCGCCCGCAGCGGCGCCCGGCTGGTGACCAGAATCCCCAGCCGTGGCGCCGCGCCCAGCAAGGCCTCGGTCAACGCACGGCAGGCGTCGCGCAGGTGCTCGGCGTTGTCCAGCACCAGCAAGGCATGCCAAGGCGCCAAGGCTTGGCACAGCGCGGGCAGCGTCGGTTCGATGCTGAGGGTATGGGCCAGGTGTTCGACCAACTGTTGTGGGTCATTGATCGCCGCGAGGTCTATCAGCCACACGCCTTGCTGGTAATGCGGCAACAGCAGTTCGGCGGTGCGCAGGGCGACGGTGGTTTTGCCCATGCCGGCGGGACCGACCAAGGTGATCAAGCGGCGTTTGGGCAACTGCCGGACCAAACGGCCGACCAGGTTGTCGCGACCGATCACCGGCGTCAGGCGGGCCGGCAAGTTGTGTTGCGGGCCATGGGCGGAAACGGGAGTGTCCAGCGCCTCGCCTTCCCGCCGCTGCACCGGGGCAATAAAGCTATAGCCGCGCTGCGGCACGTTGACGATATAACGCTGGCCGTTCTGGCCGTCGCCCAAGGCACGGCGCAGGGCGGCGATGTGCACCCGCAAGTTGATGGCCTCGACCACCGAGGTTGGCCAGACGTGGGCGATCAGCGTTTCGTGGCTGACCACGGTGCCGGCGCGTTCCACCAGCACTTGCAGGATGTCGAGGGCACGCCCGCCCATCTGCAAGGGACGGTCTCCCTGCAAGATCAGGCGCTGGCGCCCGTGAAAGACGTAGGGGCCAAACTGCAGCACTGCGTCGCTGTTGAAGTCGGTAACACTGTTCATCCGCTGCTTCCGCTGAAATCCGGGCCCTGCGAGCAGGTGTCCCAGGCTGCGCAAACTCCTTTGCCACGGGTCCATGACTATCTTGGCATCCGGGGATGACGACACAACAATCCAGAGCGGAACAGCACGGCCATCACGATGCCCGAGACGGACACCGGCCCTTCAACTGAACTGTTCGCGGTACTGCGTGGGGTTCAGGCCGAGTTTTTCGCTGAACAGAAAGCGCATGTGCCGCACGCTGCCAAAGCCGCTGCGATAAGCCACGGTCTTCAACGGCAGCTCGGTGGTTTCCAGCAAGTTGCGGGCGAAGTCGATGCGCGCGTTCTGCAAAAAGGCCATGGGTGTCATGTCCAGCTCCCGGGCGAACAGCCGCGAAAAATGCCGGGGACTCATGCTCACCAACGCCGCCATGCGCTCGATGGTGAAGGTTTCGTCGATATGTTCCAGCAGGTAATTCTGTACACGGGTGACGGCGGTTTCGTGAGGCGCCACCGTGGCCATCAACGGGCTGAACTGCGCTTGCCCGCCCTGGCGCTTCATCACCACCAGCAACACCTTGGCCACGTCCTGGGCGACTTTCTTGCCGTGGTCCTCGGCGACCACGGCCAACGCCAGGTCGATGCCGGCGGTGACCCCGCCCGACGTCATCAGGTTGCGGTCGAGCACATAGATTTGGTCGGTCTCGACCTCGGCTTTGGGGAAGCCCTTGATCAAGCGTTCGGTGTAATGCCAGTGGGTGGTCACGCGATAACCGTCGAGCAGCCCGGCGAATCCGAGGACGAAGGCGCCGGTGCAGATCGAGCCGTAGCGTTTCGCCTGGCGGGTGGCGTTCGGCAGCCATTGCAGCAACGCCGGGCATTGCTCGTTGTAGGCGCCGGGGCCGCCGGGCACCAGCAACAAGTCGTAACTGGGCGCGGCCTCGTCGAGATACAGGTCCGGCTGCACCGTCACGCCGTTGGAGGCACGCAAGCCACCGGGCTCCGTGCCAATCGTCAGCAACTGATAGCCGCGCTCCGCAGGCAAGTAGCGGTTGGCGATGGAAAACACCTCCATCGGGCCTGCCATGTCGAGCAGCAGGAAATTGGGGAACAGCACCATTGCCACGGTTTTCATGGGTTGGACATCTATAAAAAAGGATCAATAAACACCATCTCCTGTGGGAACGAGCCTGCTCGCTCCCACAGAGGTTTGCCTGACCAGCATACCTGACTCTGGCTTTTGTCACTGTCAACTCAAACGAGACAGTATTTCAATTTCCATCTACTTATTGCATCCATCAGTAACCATTAACCTTCTCCTCACTCGGACGAATTCACGTCCTGACAGGAGATTTCATCATGCTGACCCTTCGCAAAGCAGCCGATCGCGGCGCGGCCAATCACGGTTGGTTGAAGTCGTTCCACACCTTTTCCTTCGCCAACTACCGCAACCCGCGGGAACAGGGTTTTTCCGACCTGTTGGTGATCAACGATGACCGCGTGGCGGCCGGCAAGGGCTTTGGCCAGCACCCGCACCGCGACATGGAGATTTTCTCCTATGTGCTCGAAGGCGCCCTGGAACACAAAGACACCCTCGGCACCGGCTCGGTAATCCGGCCCGGCGACGTGCAACTGATGAGCGCCGGCAGCGGCGTGGCCCACAGCGAGTACAACCACTCGGCGACCAAACCGGTGCACTTCCTGCAAATCTGGATCGTGCCGGAAGTCAGCGGCGCCAAACCACGCTATCAACAGGAGCATTTCAGCCAAGAACAAAAACGCGGCCAGCTGCGCTTGATCATCTCCCCGGACGGCGCCCAGGGCTCGCTGAAAGTGCGCCAGGATGCACGGGTCTACGCCGGGTTGTTCGACGGCAGCGACAGCGCCACCCTGACACTCGCCGCGAACCGCTACGCTTACGTGCACGTGGCCCGGGGCAGCGTCGAACTCAACGGCGTGGCGTTGCAGGAAGGCGACGGCGTGCGGGTTCGCGAAGAGCAAGTGCTGACCCTGAGCAACGGCGTCGACGCAGAGGTGCTGGTGTTTGACCTGCGGCCGCAGGAATTGCCTGAAATGCCGTAACACGCTTGGAACGTCGGGATCACTGCAACGGTGATCCCGACTTTTTACGGGCTGCGCAATCGAAATCGCCCCCGAATCGTAAAAAGGGCAATGTCCTACTCAAGATAGAGAATGGTCTGTCCGATCAGGCATTGCCGCCCCTTCCGCCACCGCCCTATAGTGATCCCGACACCCCATGAGCGTGTTTGCTCATCAATCATCAATCAAATAAGCTGACCAGCATGAATACGCATCCGTTGGAGGCTCCGATGGCCACCCTCAAGAAAACCGACAAGCCTCGCAAAAAAGTCACTCAAGAAGAACTGACGTTCCTTGATGTCCGGCAAGCCGCGCGCGATGGGCAGAAAGTGTTCGATGCCTTTGTGATTACTGGCAAGCTCCCTATTGCACAGTAGGTCTGAATGCCGGCGGTCAAAATCTCTGCTCTTTTCGAGAAAATTAACAACTGGAAAAACTTAGATCTGGACGACCTCTGAGTGCAATGCCTCCCGGCGTTACCCATCGCTCCCAGCAAACCCCTCCACAATCACCTCGATCACCGCCCGCACCCTGGCGGTGTGGCGCAGGTCGGCGTGGGTGACTAGCCAGACGTCGTAGGGCAGCGGGCGGGTGCGTTCTGGCCATAGCCGAACGAGGCCGTCTCTTTCGCCCATGTACACCGGGATTTCCCCCAGGCCGATGCCCGCCGCAATGGCGCGGCGCACCAGCAGGCCGGAACTCAGGCTCGACACGATGCGCCCTCGGGTCAGTGGCTCCGAGACCAGCGTCATGTCTTTGTTGCTTTGCAGATACGGCTGATACACCACCAAGTCATGCCCTTCGAACGCCGAGCCCGGCTCCGGCTCGCCGTGGGCGTCGACGTAAGCCTGGGAGGCGAACAGCCCCACCGGCCAGCGCGCGATGCGTCGGGCGATCAGGTCTGGGTTGTCGGGGCGGGTGTTACGCACGGCGATGTCGGCTTCGCGCTTGGCCAGGCTAAGGATTTGCGCCGAGGCGTCCAGTTGCACACGCACGTCTGGGTGCCGCTGATGCAGGCGGGCGATGGCCGGTATCAGGAAATCCAGGGCCATGGAGTCGGTGGTGCTGACCCGCACGTTACCGGTTAGCCGATCGTCGAGGCCCTGGATTTGCCGTTGCAACTCCAGCGCCGAACGCTCCATTTTCTCCACCGCTTGCAAGGCCGCCTCCCCCAGTGCCGTCAGGGCGTAACCTTCGGAGGTACGCAGAAACAAGGTCGCGTTGAGGGACTTTTCCAGCGCCGTGACACGCCGCCCCACCGTCGCCTGATCGACCCCCAGCACCCGCGCCGCGCCCCGCAGCGTCGACTCCCTGCAGACCGCCAGGAATACCCGCGCGTCATCCCAATTCATAGCGTTCTCACCCGATGCAAATTTGCATCACTGTAACGCGTAATCGCTGCGTATGCGCATCAGTGTTCACCGTTATGCTGGCCCCCAATGCGAACTTCACAGGATTGATCCCATGCACAGCTCGTCGCTCCACTCTGATCCGCCCCGCAGCGCGCTCTGGTTGCCGATCATCGCCGGCCTCTGTGCCAGCCTGGTCAGTATTGGCCTGGCGCGCTTTGCCTACACGCCGTTGATTCCGGCCTTGATCGAGGCCCATTGGTTTTCCGCCAGCGACGTGGTCTACCTCGGCGCGGCCAACCTGGTGGGGTACCTGGTCGGCGCATTGCTGGGCCATCCGCTGGCGCGACAGCTGGGGAATGCCAATGCCCTGCGCCTGATGATGGTCGCGGTCACCTTGTCATTCTTTGCCTGTGGCTTTCCGTTGTCGGTGAGCTGGTTCTTCGGCTGGCGCTTGCTGTCGGGGATTGCCGGCGGCGCGATCATGGTGCTGGTGGCGGCGACCGTATTGCCTCATGTGCCGGTGAATCGCCGGGGCCTGGCCAGCGGTGCGATTTTTCTCGGCATCGGCCTGGGCATCGCGGGTTCGGGGACCATCGTCCCGCCGCTGCTGAGCCTGGGTTTGCAAAACACCTGGCTGGGCCTGGGCTTGTTGTCGCTGCTGCTGACCGCCGTGAGCTGGTTCGGCTGGCCGCGTTCGGTACCGCCGGTTGTTGAAACCTCGGCGCTGCACAACGTGAAGAGCCCGACCCCACCCGCCTTGTACTTGTTGTTTGCCCAATACGCGTTCATGGCGGCGGGCCTGGTGCCGGCCATGGTGTTCCTGGTGGACTACGTCGCTCGCGGTCTCGGCGCCGGGTCCCACATCGGCGCGCTGATCTGGGTGATGTACGGCCTCGGCGCGATTGTCGGGCCGGTGACTTACGGTTTCCTCGCGGACAAATTGGGCGCACGGTTGAGCATTCGCATCGTGCTGGTGGTGCAAGCGATCACCCTTGGCCTGTTGGCGCTGTCCCACGGCTTCCTCGCCCTGGCGCTGCTGGCGGTGATCCTCGGCTCGTTCCCGCCCGGCATTGTGCCGCTGGCCCTGGCCCGGGTGCATGAACTGGTACCGAACCATCATCAACAGCAGATTGCCTGGAGCCGCGCCACGGTGTCGTTTGCCACGTTCCAGGCGCTGACCGGGTTTGCTTACTCGGCGCTGTTCAATGCCAGTGGCGGCAACCACGCGCTGCTGTTTGTGATTGCCGGTGGCGCGATTCTGGTGGCGCTGGTGCTGGAACTGGGCCTGAAATTGATGAATCACAGCGGCACGTGCGGCCGACCACAAATCGCCTGAACCCATTCGGTCCCCACAGGGGTCCACATTGAACCCACGCATTTTCAGAGAGGCATTCAGAATGACCGTTGCGCAAACCATGACCCTGATCGAAATCACCCAATTCGGTGGCCCGGAAGTCTTGCAACCGCGCCAGGTCGATGTCCCGACTCCGGCCGCCGGCGAAGTGCTGATCCGCGTGCACGCCGCCGGGGTCAATCGCCCGGACGTGCTGCAGCGCGCCGGCCAGTACCCGATGAAGCCAGGCATGAGCCCGATCCCCGGCCTGGAAGTGGCCGGCGAAGTGGTGGCCCTGGGCGACGGCGTCAGCACCTTTGCCCTGGGCGACAAAGTGGTCGCCCTGACCAACGGCGGCGGCTATGCCGAGTACGCCGCCGTGCCGGCCGGGCAAACCTTGCCCATCCCCGACGGCATGGAATGGGTGCAAGCGGCGGCGATTCCGGAAACCTTCTTCACCGTATGGGCCAACCTGTTCGGCCTCGGCGCCGCCAGCAAAGGCCAGCGCGCCCTGATCCACGGCGGCACCAGCGGCATCGGTACCACCGCGTTAATGCTCTGCGGCGAATTCGGCATCGAAGCCTTCGCCACCGCCGGCAGTGCCGATAAAGGCGCAGTGATCGAAAGCCTCGGCGCGACGGCGATCAACTACCGCGATCAGGATTTTGTCCAAGTGATCCAGGACAAGACCGCCGGCCAAGGTGTGAATGTGATCCTCGACATCATGGGCGGTTCGTACCTGAACCCGAACATCGCTGCGCTGGGCATGGACGGTCGGCTGGTGATGCTCGGCTTCCTCGGCGGCGCCAAGGCCAAGGAGGTCGACCTGCTGGCGATCATGGCCAAGCGCGCCAGCGTCACCGGCTCGCTACTGCGCTCGCGCACCGCTGAAGAAAAAGCCGCGATTGCCGCGCAATTGCGCGAACACGTCTGGCCGGTCCTCAGCGCCGGGCGTTGCCTGCCGATGATCGATCAGGTGTTTGACCTGAAAGACGCCGCCAAGGCCCATGCCCGCATGGAAGCCGGGGATCACGTGGGCAAGATTGTGTTGCGGGTGATTTGAGCTGAAAGGCTGAGGGAGCCAGCTCCCTCGTGTGTCAGTAGCCCTCGCCCGCCGCCAGCGCACCGCTGATGATGGCAATCCCGGAGCTGGTGCCCAGGCGTGTGGCGCCGGCTTCGATCATCGCCAGGGCGGTCGGGTAATCGCGCACGCCGCCCGAGGCTTTGACGCCGAGGGTCGGGCCGACCGTGCGACGCATCAGCCTGACGTCATCGACGGTGGCACCGCTGCGGCTGAAGCCGGTGGAAGTCTTGACGAAGGCGACATTGAGTTCGCGGCAAATCTCACAGGCCTGGACCTTCTCGGCGTCGCTGAGCAGGCAGGTCTCGAGGATGACTTTCAGCGGCACACCGGCACAGGCCTTGAGCACCCGGGCGATGTCATCGCGCACCTGGTCGAGCAAACCGTCCTTGAGCCAACCGATGTTCAACACCATGTCGATTTCCCCGGCGCCGGCGGCAATCGCCCGCTCGGCTTCGAAGGCCTTGCTGTCGCTCAGGCCTGCGCCCAAAGGGAAACCCACCACCGCGCAAACCTTCACCGCACTGCCCTGCAAGCTCTGCGCCGCGTGGGGCACCTGCCCGGAATTGACGCACACCGAATAAAAACCATGTTCCCGGGCTTCGCTGCACAGGGTGGCGATTTGCGCCTGGGACGCATCGGGCGCGAGCAAGGTGTGATCGATGTACTGTGCCAACGCTTGGGGTTGCAAATGGGCCATCGCAAAAGCTCCTGTTTGTGTAGTCAAAGGCCACTGCGTCACAATCGGCGCTGATGTGGCGAGGGAGCAGTCTCCCGCTGAGCGGTGAAGCCACCGCCAAAAGTTACTATTTTCACAATTAATGTTACTTTAATAACACGAACAATCAACCCCCGGAATGCCTGTGGACAGTAAAAAAGCCGAGCGTCTGAAGCTGATTCACCAAGCCCTGCAAGACCAGAGCGCCATTCACTTGCGGGAAATGGCCGCGTTGCTGGACGTGTCGGAGATGACCCTGCGCCGTGACCTGAGCAAGTACAGCGACCTGCGCCTGCTCGGCGGCTACATCACGCGTATCCACGACGGCAACGAACCCGCCGACTACCGGGTCGCCGAACAGGACACCCGGCACGTCGAGGAAAAACGCCGGATCGGCAAACTCGCCGCCGGGTTTATCCAGCCCGGCGACACCGTGTTCTTCGACTGCGGCACCACCACGCCTTTCGTGGTCGACTTCATTCCCGACGAGCTGGAGTTCACCGCCGTGTGCAACTCGCTGAACGTCCTGCTCAAGCTCTCGCAAAAACCCAACTGCCATATCGTGGTCTGCGGCGGCACCTTCCACCGCAAGAACCAGGTGTTCGAGAACCGCAGCGAAACCGGCATCCTCGACGGCGTGCGCCTGACCTGGGCCTTCGTTTCCGCCGCCGGGGTCAGCCAGGACTTCGGCGTGACCTGCTTCAACTTCAATGAAGTGGAGGTCAAGCAGAAGGTCGTGCGCCAGGCCCAGCAACGCCTGTTGCTGGCCGACCACAGCAAGTTCGATACGGTGCGCACCGCGCATTTCGCCACGCTTGGGGATTTCCACTACGTGGTCAGCGACAAGAAAATCCCCAAGGCCTACCGCGAGGCCATCGCAGCCAGCGGCGCGCAACTGATTATTTGATCAAGGCCTGCTGCTCCGCCGCGCTCAGGTAACCGGTGGTGACGCTGAATTCAGCCGTCGCCCCGGCCGCCAACGAACGGACGTTGCCCTTGGCCGATTCCGCTCGGTAACCCTCCGGTTCGCAAGTGGCTGGCAATACAAACGCCGCGACTTGCTGATCGGTGTTGTGCAGCACCCAGCGCGCCGCATGGTCGAACTGCTCCGGGCGATAGCGGGTGTAAAACGCCGCGCCATCGGGATGGCTCAGGAGGAAATGCGCATGGCCATTGGCGTCCGCGTGCACGCCATCGAAGAAAAACACAATCTCCGGGTCGTACAGCTCAGGGCGGTCGAGCGTCTTGAACTGCTCCGGCGCTTCGGCCAGTTCCGCCATGTAGGCGCTCCAGGCCGGGGTCGGTTTGACATGGGCCGGCACGCTGCTGCGCAGGCGTACCCGTTCGAAGCCCAACGGCTCGACAAAGCGTGCGCCCGCGACGTAGGCGTAATTCATGTGCGCCATGTACATCAGGTCCATGGGCTTGCCGGCGAGGTTGGTCACTTGCATGCCGATGTCGAACAACGCCGAATCGCCACGCAACGTCACGCTGGGCCGGGCCCGGTAGCGATCGCCGAAGCCCTGCACGTATTCGTACTCGCCGCCCAGGCGCAGGAACGCGCCGGCGTGGTCTTCACCGACCTCGAGCCAGGCACTGTCCATCGCCGCGCACGGCATTTCGCCGTGCAGCGGATGATCGTCTTCGGGGCTCGGGCAGCCGTTGCGCAGCAGGCCGCTGTGGAACATGAAACAACCATAGGTGCCGATCACCGTCGGGCTGGGTTTCGGCTGGCGGAACAGGTTCTTCATGGTCAAGTCGCAACCGTCGAACACCGCGTCCCAGATCATTTGCCCCTGGTACGGCAGCACCACCAGCTTGCCCCGGCGGTTCGCCAGTTCCAGCGCCCGCACGCCACTGGGATAGACGCTGGCGCTGACCCGGAAATCGTCCGACTCCAGCAACACATTCGCAGCCTCGCCAAACATCGACGGCTGCAAATTGAACCGGGTACTCATGACGCCACCGCCGCACCCACCGGCGCTCGTTCACTGTCCGAATGGCGCAGGCACCGCACGGCGTAGGCGACGATCACGATAAAGCACAGCAACGGCACGCTGTAGGCCAGTTGCATGTTGCCGCCGCTGTAGTCCGAGAGCAGGCCCTGGAAGATCGGAATCACCCCGCCGCCGACAATGCTCATCACCAGCAGCGAACCGCCTACGCCGGTGTCTTCTCCCAAGCCGTCGATGGTCAGGCCATAGATGGTCGGCCAGCACGGCCCGAGGAACACGCTGACCCCCACCGCTGCATACACCGCGGTGATGTTCGGTACCAGAATGGTGTAGGCCAGCAGCAGGATGCACAGCACGCCGTACACCGCCAGGACCCTGGCCGGGTGCAGTTTGCGCATCAGCAGATTAGCGATCAGTTTGCCGACGAAATAAGCGGCGAAAGTGGTCAGCAGGAACCACGAAGCACTGCGCTCGTTCATCCCGCCGAGCTGCATCGCCAGGCGAATGGTGAAACTCCACACCCCGACCTGGGCACCGACGTAGAGAAACTGCGCGAGTACGCCGAAGGTGAAGCGCTTGTTGCGCCACAGCCGTGACAGGCTTTGGCCGAGGCTGGTGGTTTTCTGAGTGGTGACCTTGTTGCCCTTGCACGCCGGGAACTTAGTGATGGCAATCAGGATAAACATCAGCACCAGCACCGCGATCATCCATTTGTACGGCAGCAAGGTCGACTGGATCATTTGCAGTTGCTGCACCGCCGCCTCGGACGCGCTCATTTGCGTGAGCTGCTCGCGGGTGGCGTCGCTGTCCTTGAACATCACGAAGCTGCCGACGTACACCCCGGCCATCGCGCCGAAAGGGTGAAAGGTCTGCGAGATATTCAACCGGCGCGTCCCGGTTTCACGGGGGCCCATCAAGGTCGAATAGGTGTTGCACGCGGTCTCGAGAAACGACAACCCCGCCGCAATCACAAACAGCGCCAACAGGAACATGCCGTACTTGGCGGTGGACGCCGCCGGGAAAAACAGCAGGCAACCGAACATGTAGAGCATCAGGCCGATCAGGATGGTGGTCTTGTAGCTGAAACGCCGCACCACCAGCGCCGCCGGGATGGCGACGAAGAAATAGCCGAGGTAGAACGCCGACTGCACGAACGCGGTCTGGAAGTCGCTAAGCAGAAAGGCCTTCTTGAAATGTGCGATCAGCACGTCGTTCATGCTCGCGGCGGCGGCCCACAAGGCAAAGATGCTGCACAGCAGGATAAAGGCGAACCACGGCGTGCGGTTGAGGTAGAAACCATCGGCCGTCTGTTGGAGCGGAGGCTTTGTCATTGTTGTTCTCCGGATTGAGTAGCGAAAAGGCGTAGCCCCCGGCGTCAGGCGCCGAGGGTGCGTTGGAATTCAGCGAAGGTGGGTGCGTCCGGGTAGGACGTCTGGGTGCCGAGGCCGGTGACCGAGCAGGCGGAATAGGCCACGGCCTGGGTCATCGCCGCGCGGATATCGCGGTCGCGGCTCCAGTGGTGGATGAAGCAACCGATAAACGCATCGCCGGCACCGGTGGTGTCGCGAGCCGCCACGGTCAACCCGGGAATCTGGAACTCACCCTCCTCGCCCACGTAGAGCGCGCCTTGCTGGCCGAGGGTAACGATGACGTGACGGATGCCGCGAGCAACCAAGGTCTTGGCGGCGGCCAGCGCTGACGCCGGGGAGTCGACCGGGTGGCCGCTGATCAACGCCAACTCGGATTCGTTGGGCACCAGGAAATCCAACTGCGCCAGATGTTCACGGCTCAGCCCGGCCAGGGCCGGCGCCGGGTTGAGCAGCACCGGAATCTGGTGTTCACGGCCAAAGGCAATGGCGTGGTAGACGGTATCGAGGTTGATCTCCAGTTGCAGGACGATCAACGCGCACTGGCGCAAATCCGCCGCTGCCGCGTCGACATCCGCCGGGCTCAGGTGGGCATTGGCGCCTTTGACGATGAGGATGCTGTTGTGCGAATCGGCCTGGACAAAAATCGGCGCCACGCCACTGGACACACCCGGCACGCGCTGCACGTAACGGGTATCGATGCCAAACCGCTGGAAATTGGCCAGGGTGTTGTCGGCAAACATGTCATCGCCGACTTTGGTCAGCATCAATACTTGCGCACCCAGCTTGGCAGCGGCCACGGCCTGATTGGCGCCCTTGCCCCCGCATCCCAGCGCAAAACCCGGCGCCTCGAGGGTCTCACCCTGCGCGGGCATGCGGTCGATGTAGGTGATCAGGTCGACCATATTGCTGCCGATAACTGCGATCTTGCTCATGAACGTCTCACCTTGAACGGCGTTGTTGTTTTGTTATTTAAATAACATTTTGTGTGATTATTCAATCTTTTTATGAAAGAGAAAGGAAAGAGGAGATGGGTGGTGCGCCGATCCAGATCTTCTACACACCGCGAAACCCTGTAGGAGCGAGCCTGCTCCGGGCGGCGTTCCGACGAAGGCGGTGTGTCAGACAACATCTTCATCGACGGACATGGCCCCATCGCCGGAATGCCGCCCAGAGCAGGCTCGCTCCCACAGGGGAACTGGGTGCATCCATCAGCAACAGGTCGGCTACTAGGCCGCCTCGGTGGCTGTTGCTCTGGTTTTTGATCTGGATGTGCCCCGTAAACCAGAGGCTGAACGCAGGTCTTGCGCAGGGGGCACCGCGGCAGGGATGCCGCGGTAGCCGCCCCCGGCCATGGATGGCCGATGGCGGCGGGCCCCCGGAGCAAGGCCGGAGTGAAGGCATGCCGAGCCACAGCGAGGCACCGAATGGAGGGGATCAGAGCGCTTGGTTACTTGGCGCTCTTCCAAGTAACCCGCTGTAAAAGCGGAACCCATAGTGGCCGTTACCGCAGCAATGGATATGTACACCCCAAAAAAATAGCTCGTCTGTCAGGGCGCCTTCGCGAGCAGGCTCGCTCCTACAGGTTGATCGGTGTGAATCCGGTAGGGACAGATCGGCTACCAAGCCGCCATCGCTGGCAAGCCAGCTCCCACAGGGGAACTGGGTGCATCCATCAGCAACAGGTCGGCTACTAGGCCGCCTCGGTGGCTGTTGCTCTGGTTTTTGATCTGGATGTGCCCCGTAAACCAGAGGCTGAACGCAGGTCTTGCGCAGGGGGCACCGCGGCAGGGATGCCGCGGTAGCCGCCCCCGGAGCAAGGCCGGAGTGAAGGCATGCCGAGCCTAGGCGAGGCGCCGAATGGAGGGGATGAGAGCGCTTTGGTTACTTTCGCCTGGGCCGGCATTCCGGCTTTTCGAAAGTGACCCGCTGTAAAAGCGGAACCGATAGCCGCCGTTACCGCAGGAATGGATATGTACACCGTCAACAGAAGACAGGTCGTCTGTCAGGACGCCATCGCTGGCAAGTCGGATCGCCGCACCGCAGCTCCCACAGGTACTCAGTACATCCGCTGAAATTCCAATGTGGGAGCGAGCCTGCTCCGGGCGGCGTTCCGACGAAGGCGGTGGGTCAGACAACATCTTCATCGACGGACATGGCCTCATCGCGAGCAGGCTCGCTCCCACACTGGATCGCGTGTTGATCCGAATCCTCCTGACACCGCAGAACCTTGTAGGAGCGAGCCTGCTCCGGGCGGCGTTCCGACGAAGGCGGTGGGTCAGACAACATCTTCATTGACTGACACGACGCCATCGCGAGCAGGCTCGCTCCCACACTGGATCGCGTGTTGATCCGAATCCTCCTGACACCGCAGAACCTTGTAGGAGCGAGCCTGCTCGCGAAAGCGGTGTGCCAGGCACCATCTTCATTGACTGACACGACGCCATCGTCGGAATGCCGCCCAGAGCAGGCTCGCTCCTACAGTTTGATCGGTGTACATCCGGCAGGGACAGGTCGGCTATTAGGCCGCCTCGTCGGCTTTTGATGTTGCTGTGCCCCGTAAACCAGAGGCTGAACGCAGGTCTTGCGCAGGGGGCAACCCGGCAGGGATGCCGGGTTAGCCGCCCACGGCCATGGATGGCCGATGGCGGCGGGCCCCCGGAGCAAGGCCGGAGTGAAGGCATGCCGAGCCTAGGCGAGGCACCGAATGGAGGGGATGAGAGCGCTTTGGTTACTTTCGCCTGGGCCGGCATTCCGGCTTTTCGAAAGTGACCCGCTGTAAAAGCGGAACCGATAGCCGCCGTTACCGCAGGAATGGATATGTACACCGTCAACAGAAGACAGGTCGTCTGTCAGGACGCCATCGCTGGCAAGTCGGATCGCCGCACCGCAGCTCCCACAGGTACTCAGTACATCCGCTGAAATTCCAATGTGGGAACGAGCCTGTTCCGGGCGGCGTTCCGACGAAGGCGGTGGGTCAGACAACATCTTCATTGACTGACACGACGCCATCGCGAGCAGGCTCGCTCCTACAGGGGAACTGGGTGCATCCATCAGCAACAGGTCGGCTACTAGGCCGCCTCGGTGGCTGTTGCCCTGGTTTTTGATCTGGAGATGCCCCGTAAACCAGAGGCTGAACGCAGGTCTTGCGCAGGGGGCAACCCCTAGCAGCCGTTGCGGCAGCAATGGATATGTACACCCCAAAAAATAGCTCGTCTGTCAGGACGCCTTCGCGAGCAGGCTCGCTCCTACAGGTTGATCGGTGTGAATCCGGTAGGGACAGATCGGCTACCAGGCCGCCATCGCTGGCAAGCCAGCGCCCACAAGGGAATGCTGTATATGCGCCAAAAACCGCACGACCGTCGAATTAATTCCCACCCCCAGCCTACATCTGTTAAAACCCGAGCTTTGCGCCACACCTTGCGGACCATCGAATGTTTGCCACCCTGATAAGTCGCCTGGGCCGCCGCTGGCTGCCGCTGCTGTGCATGGCCACGCTGATCGTCGGCCTGCCCGTGGGCTGCGGTGCACTCAAGTACAAAGAGCGCGAATTGCTGTTTCGCATTGAACCCGGCACAGCCGGCTGGTATCGCGGCTTGCCGACGGACGTGCAGGAATTCGACATCAAGCCCGCCACGTTCAAGGCCGGGCAAAACCTGCACGCTTGGTGGTGGCCAGCGGCGCGCCGCGATGCGCCGTCGATCCTCTACTTGCATGGCGTGCGCTGGAACCTCACCGGCCAGGCGTTTCGCATCGAGCAGTTGCGCGCGATGGGTTATTCGGTGCTGGCGGTGGATTATCGTGGCTTTGGCCAGAGCAAGGGCGACCTGCCGTCGGAAGCCAGCGTGTACGAAGACGCCCGCGTGGCCTGGGAGCGCTTTGCCGCGATGCAGCCGGACGCCAACAAGCGCCTGATCTACGGCCACTCCCTCGGCGGTGCGGTGGCGGTCGACCTGGCGGCGGACCTGACCGCCCAAGCGAAAAAAGACCATGTCCCGGTGCCGGTGCGCGGCCTGGTGATCGAGTCGACCTTCACCTCACTGGGCGATGCAGTGGCCGCCGTGGCTGACGAAAACCTGCCGGTGACCTGGCTGCCGGTGCGCTGGTTGCTGTCGCAGAAATTCGATTCCATCGACAAGATTGCCGAGATCGACATGCCGCTGCTGGTGGTCCACGGCCAGGCCGATGCGTTCATGCCGTCGCGCTTCAGCCAGCAACTGTTCAACGCCGCCAATGAGCCCAAGCGCCTGTTGCTGGTGCCCGGTGGCACGCACAACAACAGCATGAGCCTGGCCGGCACGCAGTACCGCCAGGCGATCGACGGCTTGTTCAAGGCCCGGCCGGCGGTGCCGGTGGCCCAGTCCACCCCGTGGACTCAGGTGCCGACTCCGCGAATTTAGGCACAAACACCAATATTTCTGGCAAGCATTCCAAAGCAGCGAAGCAGCGTTTGTCACACAGTGGCCACGTGCCTCCCCGCTTCCTCCAGGACCTCCGACATGTTCAAGCCCCACTCCTTATTCAACAGAACCCCGCTGGCGCGTCTGGCCCTGGCCGTCACCCTTGGCGCCCTCGGCGTGGCGAGTGGGTTGCCGCAAGCCCAGGCCCATGGCGGCGCAGCGGAAATGGTGCCGCTGCAATCCACCCTTGAGGACTTCGGCGCCACGGTCAAATGGGACGACTACGCCGACGTCTTCGTGATCGCCAAGGACGGGGCCTTCGTCAAGGTCAAGCCGAATACCAAAGTGGCGCTGCTCAACGGCAAGCGCATGGAACTGAGCGTACCGGTGGTGTTCAAGGGCAAGACCGCCTACATGTCCAAGGACTTCATCAACCAGGTGTTCCAGTCTGGCCTGGACAAGACGTTCGTGGTCGAGACCCGCCCCAATCCGCTCAACCCGCTGAGCGCCGACGAGATCAAGGTCGCCGTCGACGCGGTAAAGAATTCCGCCCATAACAAGCCCGGCCTGCGCTTCACCGAAGTGTCGATCCACGAACCGCCGAAGGACCAGGTGTGGAACTTCGCCCTCACCGGCAAAGACGTCGCCCAACCGCGCCAGGCCAATATCGTGGTGCTCGACGGCAAGCACGTGATCGAAGGCCAGGTGGACCTGCAAAGCAAGACCCTGACCGCTTGGAAACCGGTGGAAGGCGCCCATGGCATGGTGCTGCTGGACGATTTCGGCACCGTGCAAGCGGCCATTGAATCCAGCGCCGACTACGCGGCGGCCCTGGCCAAGCGCGGCATCACCGACGTGAAGAAAGTGGTGGCGACGCCGCTGACCGTCGGCTACTTCGACGGCAAGGACGGCCTGGCCCAAGACAAACGCCTGCTGAAAATCGTCAGCTACCTCGACACCGGCGACGGCAACTACTGGGCGCACCCGATCGAAGGCTTGGTGGCCATCGTCGACCTGGAACAGAAAAAGCTGATCAAGATCGAGGACGAGGCGCTGATCCCGGTGCCGATGAAACCGACGTCCTATGACGGTCGCGGACGCAAGGGCGTGGCGGTCAAGCCGCTGGAAATCATCGAGCCCGAGGGCAAGAACTACACCATCACCGGCAACAGCATTCATTGGCAGAACTGGGATTTCCACGTACGCCTGGACTCCCGCGTCGGGCCGATCCTGTCCACCGTGACCTATGACGACAAGGGCCAGAAACGCAAGATCATGTACGAAGGCTCCCTCGGCGGCATGATCGTGCCCTACGGTGACCCGGACGTCGGCTGGTACTTCAAGGCCTATCTGGATTCCGGCGACTACGGCATGGGCACCCTCACCTCGCCGATTGCCCGGGGCAAAGACGCCCCGCAAAATGCCGTGCTGCTGGACGCCACCATCGCTGACTACACCGGCGCCGCGACCAAGATCCCACGGGCCATGGCGGTGTTCGAACGCTATGCCGGGCCTGAGTACAAGCACCAGGAAATGGGCCAGCCGAACCTCAGCGTCGAACGCCGGGAACTGGTGGTGCGCTGGATCAGCACCGTGGGCAACTACGACTACATCTTCGATTGGGTCTTCCAGCAAAACGGCACCATCGGCATCGACGCGGGCGCCACCGGCATCGAAGCGGTCAAGGGCGTGAAGTCCAAGACCATGCACGACAGCACCGCGAAGGCCGACACCCGCTACGGCACCCTGCTCGACCACAACATCGTCGGCACCACGCACCAGCACATCTACAACTTCCGCCTGGACATGGACGTCGATGGCGAGAGCAACTCGCTGGTGGAAGTGAACCCGGTGATCGCCGCCAACGACCGTGGCGGCCCGCGCACCAGCACCATGCAGACGGAGACGAAAGTGGTCGGCAATGAGCTGCAAGCGGCGCAGAAATTCGACCCGTCGACGGTTCGCCTGCTGACCAACTTCGGCAAGGAAAACAAAGTCGGCAACCCGGTTTCCTACCAACTGATCCCGTACGCCGGCGGCACCCACCCGGTGGCCAAGGGCGCCAACTTCGGCAAGGATGAGTGGCTCTATCACCGCCTGAGTTTCATGGACAAACAACTCTGGGTGACGCGCTACAACCCGGAGGAAAAATACCCGGAAGGCAAGTACCCGAACCGCTCGGACAAGGACACCGGGCTGGGGCAATTCAGCCAGGATAACCAGTCGATCGAGAACAGCGATGACGTGGTCTGGCTAACCACCGGCACCACCCACATCGCCCGCGCCGAGGAATGGCCGATCATGCCGACCGAGTGGGTGCATGTGCTGCTCAAGCCGTGGAATTTCTTTGATGAGACGCCGACGTTGAACCTTAATTCGCCGAAGTGAAGTGGGGTGGGGTGCTTCGAGAGCCACCCCTCACCCTCAACCATGCCGCTTGCGATATTCCCCCGGCGAAATCCCAAACCGGCTCTTGAACGCCGTTGAAAAATAGCTCGAATCGCTGAACCCCCACGAATACCCCAACGCCGACAACTTCTGCTCGGTGCAACGCTGGCGCAGGGATTCGGCGCACAAATCCAGGCGTCGGTGCTTGATGTAGCGCGCCACCACCAAGCCCTTCTTGGCAAACATCCGGTACAGCCCGCGTGTCGACATGCCGACCTCTCGGGCCAGCATTTCCGGACACAGGTCTTCGCTGCGGATGTGCTCGTCGATGTAGCCCAGGGTCTTGCGGAACAACCGTTCCTGGGCGTCGCTCGGGTCGTCGCTGTGGCTGATGGCTGGGCGCAGCAAGCTGACCAGGGCTTCGAGGGTGGCTTCGCTTTCTTGCTGACTGAGGGACTGCTCTCCGCAGGCGTCGAGGATCAAGTGATGGGACAGTTTGGCGATCGGCGAGCTGGCGGCGATTCGCTGGCCGCAGCGCACCGAGGTGAAGCGTAGGGTCTGTTCCACCAGTTGCCGGGGCAGGATCAGCGACAGCTGCCGCGAATTGGCGCCGTAGGTGAAGTCGCTCGGGCGGGCGGCGTCGATCAGGGTGATGTCGCCGGCCGAGAGCAAGGCGCGCTGATCACCCTGGGCCATGCCGGCGGAGCCTTCGAGCTGGAACACCGCGAAATACTTGCCGTCCTCCCCCGCCGCCACTTCCCGTGGCGTGCGGAACAGCCGCGCCTGGCACACGTCGACGAAGCTCGATTTGAGCGCCGCGTTGCGGTACTCGCGAATCTGCCCGGCGAACGACTCGTCGAGGGTTTGTGCGTTGAAGGCGCCACAGATCTGGTTGATCTGGAACAGCCACTGATCGAAGCCATCACGGCGATGGGCATTTGCAGAAATCATGTCAGACCTCACGCAGGCTTGTTTTTATTGTCTTGAGCCGCAAGCGGCAGGCACTAGGCACACCCCCTGACGCCCAGACCCCGCCTTGCAGCTTGAAGCTTGACGCTCGCCGCTGCTCTTCTACTTCAACCCGCCAAAGCGCCGATAGAAGCTTTCACCGACATCCGGCAAGGGGCCGTCGGCGGTTTCCAGGGCGTTGTTGAGCCACTCTTCGGCCTTGGCGTAGATCAGCCGATAAATGTTGCGGCACAACTGGCGTGCCGCGCGGCCTTCCCAATCACCCGGCAACAATTCGTCGGGCAACTGCGGGTCGCGCAGCAATAATTTACGGTACTCGTGAATTAGCAACATCCGCGCCAGGAAGCAGTCCGCCGGTTGCAGGTTTTCCTGCTCGCGCAGGGCTTGCCAGAGCGGGCGGAACAGTTGAATGAATTCGCTGTAGTGGGTCGCCAGTTCTTCGATATTCCAGCTTTCCTTGACCTGCATGCGCAGGGCCTTGGAGGCCAGGACGTCCTGGGCAGTGGTTTCGAAGACGATGGTGTCTTCCTGGGCGCCAAGGTCGAGCAAGGTGGCATTGACGTCCGCCCGATCCGTGCGCGGACAGGCCAGCACCGCCGGGGAAATTGCACCAAAACCTTGCCATTCCAGTTCTTCACGCACTTGCTTGCGCTTGTCCTGGGACAACTGCGAGAGCATCACCAGGCACCAGGAACCGTCCCAGGCCGGGAAGTTGACGTTGTAGACCCGCTTGAAGGCTTTGTCGAAACGCCGCCGCCCGGTGCCGGTGAGGCTGTAGTAACTGCGTCGCCCGACCTTTTCGGCGGTAAGCCAGCCTTCCTTGGTCAGGCGAAAAATCGAGGTACGGATCAAGCGTTCGTTGATGCCGATGGGTTCCAGCAACTGAATCAAGCTGCCCAGCCACACGGTGCCGCCGTGGGGTTCGATGGCATCGCCGTACAAGGTGATGATCAGCGAACTGGCGCGGATGGGCGTCTGCTCCTGGAAACGGGTGATCAGGTTGTTCAACGGAATCAGGGACGACATGGGCGTACCGAGTAAAAAGAACGGAATATACCGAGCATCCCCTGTGGGAGCGAGCCTGCTCGCGAAAGCGTCGTGTCAGCCGATGGCGATGTTATTTGGCACAGGGCCTTCGCGAGCAGGCTCGCTCCCACATCAGTCATTGTGTTCACAGCGATTGGCCTTTGGGCCGCAAGCCACGGTCGCTGATGCGCGGGCGATCGGCTTCCACCGCGCTGAGCGGTTCGCAGACGTGCATCTGTTCCAGGCAGCGCTGGGCCAGTTGCTGATACTCGCGGGTGCCGGCCTGTTTCCACGCCACTTCTTCGTCGCTGAGCGCGCGCTTGACGCTGGCCGGGGCGCCCATTACCAGTGACTGCTCCGGGCACTCAAAACCCGCCTTGACGAAGGCCGCGGCCGACACAAACGAACGCGGGGCAATCCTGGCGTTGTCCATCACCACCGCGTTCATACCCACCAAGGCATCGGCGCCGATCCGGCAACCGTGCAGTACCGCGCCGTGGCCGATATGGCCATTGCGCTCCACCACCGTGTCGCTGTCCGGAAAGCCGTGCATCACGCAGGTGTCCTGCAGGTTGGCGCCCTCCTCCAGCACGATCCGCCCGAAATCGCCGCGCAGGCTGGCCAGCGGGCCGACGTAGCAATGTGCGCCCACGATTACATCGCCGATCAGCACGGCGGTGGGATGCACGTAGGCGGTGGGGTCCACCACCGGGGTCAGTCCATCAAGGCTGTAACAGGTCATCGCGGCATCCTTTTAAGCGCTGCGCGATCAAAACGAAAAGCGATGCGCAAGCAGGCTCATTTTGTATCACATCATTTCTTAACAAAAAAGCGATGAAAAGCGTATCGCTTGTTGGGGCGACCACCGACGGCCATTGCGCAGGGTCAAATAACAGATATTTATTGTTTTAAATCAGTTAGATAAATAACAAACAGCAAATTTATATAGCGATCAAAATTTCCATACCGCCGACCAATAGGACACATTAATTTCATTTCTATATTGATTTTACGTATCACGTTAAGCCTATACTCCGGCAAAACCGGCGCGACCACGCCGAACCAACAACAAGCCGGCAGCAGCCGAGCGTGCACCGTGAGGGCCTTTGCCATGCCTCAAACCCTGAGCGTCGAGATCATCGGAGGCGTGCGCCTGATCACCCTTCAGCGCCCGCAAGCCTTGAATGCCCTGACCACCGAATTACTCGGCGAGCTGACGGACGAACTGGCCGCTGCCGAAGCCGACCGCGACACCCGCGTCGTGGTTCTGACCGGCAGCCGCAAGGCCTTCGCCGCTGGCGCCGACATCAAGCAAATGGCCGAGCGCGACCTGGTGGGCATCCTCAATGACCCGCGCCAGGCCTCGTGGCAAGCCATCACCCGCTTCAGCAAACCCCTGATTGCCGCCGTCAACGGCTTCGCCCTCGGCGGTGGCTGCGAACTGGCGATGCACGCCGACATCATCATTGCCGGCGAAGACGCGCGGTTCGGCCAGCCGGAAATCAACCTCGGGATCATGCCTGGCGCCGGCGGTACCCAACGTTTGCTACGCGCCGTGGGCAAGTCCCTGGCGATGCAGATGGTCCTGACCGGCGAGGCCATCGACGCCCGCCACGCCTTGCGCGTCGGCCTGGTCAGCGAAATCACCCAGCCGGAATACACCGTCGAGCGCGCCCTGCACATCGCCCGCAGCATCGCCAGCAAAGCACCGCTGGCGGTACGCCTGGCCAAGGAGGCGCTGCTCAAGGCGATGGACACCGACCTCGCCAGCGGCCTGCGTTTCGAGCGCCACGCCTTCACGATCCTGGCCGGCACCCGCGACCGCAACGAAGGCATCCAGGCCTTCCAGGACAAACGCGCGCCGCAGTTCAGCGGCCAGTAAACCGATTCGCACGACTTTTCAGAGAGCCCAGCCCATGACCTTCGAACACATTCTGTTTTCCATCGAGGCCGGCGTTGCCCTGCTCAGCCTCAACCGTCCCGAGCAACTCAACAGCTTCAACACCGCCATGCACCTGGAGGTGAAAGAGGCGCTGAAACAGGTGCGGCAGAATCCGGACGTCCGCGTGTTATTGCTGACCGGTGAAGGTCGCGGCTTCTGCGCCGGGCAGGACCTCAGCGACCGCAACGTCGCGCCGGGCAGTGAAGCGCCAGACCTCGGGGTGTCGATCGAAACCTTCTACAACCCGCTGATCCGCCAATTGCGCGACCTGCCATTGCCGGTGATTTGCGCGGTGAACGGCGTGGCGGCCGGCGCCGGGGCCAATATTCCGCTGGCCTGCGACCTGGTGCTGGCGGCGCGTTCGGCGAGCTTCATCCAGGCCTTCTGCAAGATCGGCCTGATCCCGGATTCCGGCGGCACCTGGACGTTGCCGCGCCTGGTGGGCATGGCCCGGGCCAAAGCCCTCGCACTGCTGGGCAATCGCTTGAGCGCCGAACAAGCCGAGCAATGGGGACTGATTTATCGCTGCGTCGACGACGCCCAGTTGCGCGACGAAGCCCTGACCCTCGCCCGCCACTTGGCCACACAACCGACCTACGGTTTGGCGCTGATCAAACGCAGCCTCAATGCCAGCCTCAGCAATACGTTCGATGAGCAGCTTGAGCTGGAAAAAGACCTGCAACGCCTGGCCGGGCGCAGCGAGGATTACCGCGAGGGCGTCAGCGCCTTCATGGAAAAACGCAGCCCTGCGTTCAAGGGGCGTTGAGCATGAGCGCCTTGCACAAAAATGCCCTCATCGCAGTGATTGGCGCCGGCGCCATGGGCGCCGGCATCGCCCAGGTCGCGGCCCAGGCCGGGCACCCGGTGCTGCTGCTGGACAACCGTCCCGGCGCCGCTGCCCAATCCATCGACGGTATCGGCCGGCAACTGGGTAAGCGCGTCGAGAAAGGCAAACTCGCCGACAGTGAACGCGCCGCGATCATCGCTCGCCTGAGTGCGGTGGAAGCCATCGAGGCACTGGCCGATTGCGCCTTGATTGTCGAAGCCATCGTTGAGAACCTCGAGGTCAAGCGCGGTCTGTTCCGCCAACTGGAAGCACTGTGCAGCGCCGACTGCATCCTCGCCAGCAACACCTCGTCGCTGTCGATCACCCGCATCGCCGCCGGCCTGCAACGCCCGGAACGCTTGCTCGGCCTGCACTTCTTCAACCCGGCGCCGGTAATGGCTTTGGTGGAAGTGGTCTCGGGCCTGGCCAGCGACCCGGCCTTGGCCCGGTGCCTGTTCGACACCGCCCAGGCCTGGGGCAAGCAACCGGTGCACACCCGCTCCACCCCGGGTTTTATCGTCAACCGCGTGGCCCGGCCGTTCTACGCCGAAAGCCTGCGCCTGCTGCAAGAAGGCGCCGCCGATTGCGCGACCCTCGACGCTTTGATGCGCGAGGCCGGTGGCTTTGCCATGGGCGCGTTCGAGCTGACGGATTTGATCGGCCACGACGTCAACTACGCGGTGACCTGTTCGGTGTTCGACGCCTATTACGGCGACACCCGCTTCCAGCCATCGCTGATCCAGCAGGAACTGGTGGACGCCGGCCGTTTCGGGCGCAAGAGCGGCCAGGGTTTCTACCGCTACGGGGCGGATGCCCAGCGACCTGAAGCCATCGAAATCAGCAGCGATGCACTGATCGACCGCTGCGTGGTGGAAGGCGACCTCGGCCTCGCCGCTGGCCTGATCCCACGGCTGCAAGCCAACCACATTCAAGTGATCCAGCGCGATGGCGCCGGCCTGCTGCGGGTCGGCGAGGCTGTCATCGCCCTCAGCGACGGGCGTATGGCCTCGCAACGGGCGCAACAAGACGGCCTGCGCAATCTGATCCTGATTGACCTGGCGTTCGATTACGCCAGCGCCCAACGCCTGGCCATCAGTTGCTCGGCGGACATCAGCGCCGACGCACGCGCGCAGGGCGTGGCGCTGCTGCAACGGGCCGGGCTGCGGGTCAGCCTGCTCAGCGACAGCCCGGGCCTGGCGGTGTTGCGCACCGTGGCCATGCTCGCCAATGAAGCGGCCGACGCGGCGCTGCACGGCGTGGCCTCGGCGGCGGACATCGACCTGGCGATGCGTGCCGGGGTCAATTACCCCCGAGGGCCGCTGGCCTGGGCCGACGCCATCGGCTTGGCCCATGTGCTGCGCACCCTCGATCACCTGCAAGCCAGTTATGGCGAAGAACGCTACCGACCGTCGCTGCTGTTGCGGCGCAAAGTCGCCGAAGGGAGCATTTTTCATGACCAGCCATGAAGCCATGAACCTGGCCAGCCGTTGCGCCCAGGCCATGTTCGAACGCGACGCCGCGACCCAGGCCATGGGCATCCGCTTGCTCAGCGCCGCGCCGGGCAGCGCCACCCTGGGCATGGGCGTGCGCGCCGACATGATCCAGGGCCACGGCACCTGCCACGGCGGTTACTTGTTCGCCCTGGCCGACTCGGCGTTCGCCTTCGCCTGCAACAGCTACAACGATGCCACGGTGGCGATCGGTTGCAGCATCGACTACATCGCCCCGGCTCACCTCGGCGACACCTTGACCGCCCGCTGCACCGAGCAAAGCCGCTCCGGCCGCACCGGCAATTACGACGTGCGCATTGAAAACCAGCAGGGCCAGTTGATCGCCCTGTTCCATGGCAAATCCTACAAAGTGCGCGGCACGGTGCTGGCGCAGGAGACCGCAAATGAATGACGCCTTGATCATCGACGCCGTGCGCACCCCCATCGGTCGCTACGCCGGAGCCCTCAGCAGCGTGCGCGCCGACGACCTCGGCGCGGTGCCGCTGCGTGAACTGCTGCGCCGCCACCCGCAGGTGGACTGGAGCCAGGTCGACGACGTGATCTACGGTTGCGCCAACCAGGCCGGCGAAGACAACCGCAACGTCGCCCGTATGTCGGCATTGCTCGCCGGCCTGCCGGTCAGCGTGCCGGGCACCACCCTCAACCGTTTGTGCGGTTCCGGGCTGGATGCGGTGGGCACGGCGGCGCGGGCGATTCGTGCCGGTGAAGCCGGGCTGATGCTGGTGGGCGGCGTCGAATCCATGTCCCGCGCCCCCCTGGTGATGGGCAAGGCCGACACGGCGTTTTCCCGTGCGGCAGAACTGTTCGACACCACCATCGGCTGGCGCTTCATCAATCCGCTGATGAAGCAGACCTACGGCATCGACTCAATGCCCGAGACCGCCGAAAACGTCGCGGCACAGTTCAACGTCTCCCGCGCCGACCAGGACGCCTTCGCCCTGCGCAGCCAGCAACGGGCCTCGGCGGCCCAGGCCAGCGGTCGCTTGGCGAAAGAGATCGTCGGCGTCGAGATCCCGCAACGCAAAGGCCCGGCCAAAGTGGTCGAGCACGACGAACACCCCCGTGGCGACACCACCCTGGAACAGCTGCAAAAACTCGGCACGCCGTTCCGCGAGGGTGGCAGCGTCACCGCCGGCAACGCCTCGGGCGTCAACGATGGCGCCTGCGCGCTGCTGCTGGCCAACACGCAAACCGCGCAGCGTTATGGGCTGAAGGCCCGAGGCCGGGTGGTGGCGATGGCCACTGCCGGGGTCGAACCACGGATCATGGGCATCGGCCCGGTCCCGGCGACGCGCAAAGTGCTGGAACTGGCCAACCTGAGCCTGGCGGACATGGACGTCATCGAACTCAACGAAGCCTTTGCCGCCCAAGGCCTGGCCGTGCTGCGGGAACTGGGCCTGGGCGACAACGATCCCCGGGTCAACCCCAACGGCGGCGCCATTGCCCTCGGTCATCCGCTGGGCATGAGCGGCGCCCGATTGGTCACCACCGCCCTGCACGAACTGGAAGAACGCCAGGGCCGGTACGCCCTGTGCACCATGTGCATCGGCGTTGGCCAAGGGATTGCCCTGGTGATCGAGCGTCTATCCCAGTAAAGAATCGCAACGCCCAAGGTGCGCGAGCGTATCCTTGGGGCATGCACTCAAAGCGCGGCGGCCGGCCTGCACCGCCGTCGCGCTGAAACACAAAAACAATTCGAGTGAAGCCATGAACATGCCTATGCCCAACGCCGTGCTCAACCCAGTGCTGGACCCGATCGAAACCGCGAGTGTCGACGAACTGCGCCAACTCCAACTCGACCGCCTGCGCTGGAGCCTGAACCACGCTTACAACAACGTGCCGCTGTACCGTCAGCGTTTCGATGCGCTGGGCGTGCACCCGGACGACATCCGCTCGCTGGAGGATTTGGCGAAATTTCCGTTCACCACCAAATCCGACCTGCGCGACAACTACCCTTACGGCATGTTTGCCGTGCCAATGCATGACGTGGTGCGCCTGCACGCGTCCAGCGGGACCACTGGCAAACCGACGGTGGTCGGCTATACGCAGAACGACATCGACACCTGGGCCAACATCGTTGCCCGCTCGATCCGCGCCGGTGGCGGCCGTCGCGGCGACAAGGTGCACATCTCCTACGGCTACGGCTTGTTCACCGGCGGCCTCGGCGCCCACTACGGCGCCGAACGCCTGGGCTGCACGGTGATTCCGATGTCCGGCGGCCAGACCGAAAAACAGGTGCAACTGATCAAGGATTTCCAGCCGGACATCATCATGGTCACACCGTCGTACATGCTCAACATCGCCGACGAGATCGAGCGCCAGGGCATCGATCCGCACAAACTGGCCCTGCGCCTGGGCATCTTCGGCGCCGAGCCGTGGACCGCCGAACTGCGCAGCGCCATCGAAGCGCGCCTGGGCATCACCGCCCTGGACATCTACGGCCTCTCGGAAATCATGGGCCCGGGCGTGGCCATGGAATGCGCGGAAAGCCGCGACGGCCCGACCATCTGGGAAGACCACTTCTACCCGGAAATCATCGACCCGATCACCGGCGCCGTGCTACCCGATGGGCAAATGGGCGAGCTGGTGTTCACCTCGCTGAGCAAAGAAGCCCTGCCGATGATCCGCTACCGCACCCGCGACCTCACCCGCCTGCTGCCCGGCACGGCCCGGCCGATGCGCCGGATCGACAAAATCACCGGCCGCAGCGACGACATGCTGATCATTCGTGGGGTCAACGTGTTCCCGACCCAGGTCGAGGAGCAAGTGCTGAAAATCAAACAGCTTTCAGAGAGCTATGAGATTCATCTGTATCGCAACGGCAACCTGGACAGCGTCGATGTGCACGTCGAGTTGAAGGCCGAGCACCAGCACTTGAGCGATGACCAGCAGAAAGCGATCTGCGGCGAATTGAGCCGACATATCAAGACGTACATCGGGATCAGTTCGCGGATCATTTTGCAGCCGCTGCATTCGATCAAACGCTCTGAAGGCAAGGCGTGCCACGTGTTCGATAAACGTCCCAAGGAATGACTGCTGCACCCCTTTAGGCCCCGCTTTTGCGGGGCTTTTTTTTATTCAGGGTGATGGCCGGTCGCGGGGGGCATGCAGGGCCATCAGTTCGATGATCCAGTCGATGAACACCCGCACCTGCTTGCGCACGTAGCGGTTGGGCGGATAAGCCACGTAGAGCGGCATCGGATCGATCCGCCAGTCCGTGAACAACCGCACCAGCGCGCCGCTGGCCACGTGTTCCTTCGCCATGTACTCCGGCAGCCACAGCACCCCAAGTCCTGTCAGCCCAGCGGTGAGGTAGGCGTTGCCGTCATCGATCGCCAGCACGGAGCGCCCACCGATCTGCACCCGTTCGCTACCCTTGTACATGGCGTATGGCAGGCCGTTTACCCAGCGGTACTGGACGATGCGATGGCGAGGATCGAGCAATTCGTCCGGATGAGAGGGCGTGCCGGCCTGAGCCAGATAGGACGGCGCGGTATACACGCCCAATTGCAGGTCGCCGACGTGGCGCGCCACCAGCGAGCCGTCCTTGATTTCACCACCGCGCACCACGCAATCAACGCTCTCACCGATCAGATCGACCTTGCGGTCGCTGGCACCGAGGTCGAGCTGAATATCGGGAAAACGCGCATGGAACGCCGGCAGCGCCGGGACCAGCAGGATATTGGCGAACGGGCTCGGCACATCGACGCGCAGCAGGCCACAGGGCAATTGGGCGGCGCCGGGGAGATTGCTTTCGATGTCGTCCAGTTCCGCCAGCAAACGCACCACCCGCTCGTAATAGGCCGCGCCATCGGTGGTGACGTTGACCTTTCGCGTCGTGCGATTGAGCAGCTTGATGCGCAAATGCGCCTCCAATTGCTGCACCAACTGGGTCACCGTGGTCCGGCTCATCCCCAGGTTCTGCGCCGCCCGGGTGAAGCTCCCCGCCTCAACGACCCGGACAAAAGCGCGCATGCCGTCAAACCTGTCCACGTCCGCCTTCCTTATGATTGTCTCGACAATACAAACAGTGTTGTCGCAACTCTCCGGATTATCCAAACAAATTTCAACGCTATCGTAAGTTCATCAACTTAGATGAGGAGCACCACCATGGGCGTACGTGACGCGGTTTTTCCCGCCGGTCGGCAAGACCTTTACACCTCGCAGACCTATTCCGCCGCCATCCGGTCCGGTGACCTGTTATTTGTTTCCGGCCAAGTCGGCAGCCGCCACGACGGCTCGCCGGAGCCGGACTTCGAAGCCCAGGTGCGCCTGGCCTTCGACAATCTGAAGGCAACCCTGATAGCGGGAGGCTGCGGGCTTGACGATATCGTTGACGTGACAACCTTTCACACCGATCCGGAGCGTCAGTTTGGCACCATCATGGCCGTCAAGAGCGAGGTGTTCCCGGAGGCGCCCTATCCGAACTGGACGGCGATCGGGGTCAATTGGCTGGCGGGGTTCGACTTTGAGATCAAGGTGATTGCGCGGATTCCTGACTGATTGGCGCACGGCCATACACGCACCTCCCCTGTAGGAGCGAGCCTGCTCGCGATGGGGTCCTGGTTGTCGACCTATCTTTTTTGGGTGTACATATCCGTTGCTGCGGTAACGGCTGCTAATGGTTCCGCTTTTACAGCGGGTCACTTGGAAAAGCGCCAAGTAACCAAGCGCTTTCATCCCCTCCATTCGGTGCCTCGCTGAGGCTCGGCATGCCTTCACTCCGGCCTTGCTCCGGGGGCCCGCCGCCATCGGCCATCCATGGCCGGGGGCGGCTACCGCGGCATCCCTGCCGCGGTGCCCCCTGCGCAAGACCTGCGTTCAGCCTCTGGTTTACGGGGCACATCCAGATCAAAAGCCAGCGAGGCGGCCTAGTAGCCGACCTGTCGCTGCCGGATGTACACAGATCCCACTGTAGGAGCGAGCCTGCTCGCGATGGCGGTATGTCAGTCGATGAAGATGTTGTCTGACACACCGCTTTCGCGAGCAGGCTCGCGCCTACAGTGTTTTGTGGCGTACACAGAATGGATGATCACCGCCGAACACTGCAGAAACTGAGTTAGCACAGGTGTACGCGCACCACCCAGCAACCAGGTCGGCTGTAAGGCCGCCTCGGCGGCTGTGGGTGCACCGCCCCCTCCGAGAGGCCGAGTGGAGGTTCTGCGCAGTGGGCAACCCGGCATGGATGCCGGGTTAGCCGCCCACGGCCATGGATGGCCGATGGCGGCGGGCCCACGGAGCAGGACCGGAGCGAGGGCATGCCGAGCCTAGACGAGGCACCGAACGACAGGGGCACAAGCCTTTGGTTACTTTGGGCACCAAAGTGACTCGCCGTAAGGGCGAAACCGCCAGTCGCCACACCCAAAGAAACGGATCTGCACACCCCCTCACCATCCAAAAGCGATACAAAAACAAATTACGACACATCATTTTCCGTTTGATATTAATTTCCGTATCGCTTATAAAGTTCTCCATGCCCTCGAACACGCCTTTTGAAAAGAACAGGCAGGAGAACCCAGAATGTACGCACAGCTTGTCGAAACCGGCGTAAAGCGCATCAAGGAGCTCTCGGAGATGTCTGCCGAAGAGCGCGCCTTCCAGGAAAAAATCGATTCAGAAATCAAGATCGAAGCAAAAAACTGGATGCCTGATGCGTACCGGCAAACCCTGATCCGCCAAATCTCCCAACACGCCCACTCCGAGATTGTCGGCATGCTGCCCGAAGGCAACTGGGTGACTCGCGCGCCATCGCTCAAGCGCAAGCTGCAATTGATGGCCAAGATTCAGGACGAAGCCGGCCACGGCCTGTACCTGTACAGCGCCATGGAAACCCTGGGGGCCGACCGCGATGAAGAAATCGCCAAGCTCCACAGCGGCAAAGCCAAGTACTCGAGCATTTTCAATTACCCGACCCTGAACTGGGCCGACATGGGCGCGGTGGGCTGGTTGGTGGACGGTGCGGCGATCGTCAATCAGGTGGTGCTGCAACGCACCTCCTACGGCCCCTACTCCCGGGCCATGGTGCGCATCTGCAAGGAAGAGAGTTTCCACCAGCGCCAGGGCTACGAAATTCTCCTGACCATGATGCGCCACGGCACTCAGGCGCAAAAAGACATGGTTCAGGACGCGATCAACCGCCTCTGGTGGCCGTCGCTGATGATGTTCGGCCCTAGCGACGAACACTCGCCCAACAGCGCGCAATCCATGGCCTGGAAGATCAAGCGCCAGAGCAACGACGAACTGCGCCAGCGCTTTATCGACCAGACCATCCCGCAGCTCGAATTGCTCGGCTGCACCTGCCCTGATCCGGACTTGAAGTGGAACGCCGAGCGCGGCCATTACGACTTTGGCGAGATCCAGTGGAACGAGTTCTACGAAGTGCTCAAGGGTAATGGCCCGTGCAACCAGGAACGCGTGGCCACTCGCCGCAAAGCCATCGAAGACGGCGCCTGGGTTCGCGAAGCCGCGGTCGCCCATGCCCGAAAAAAACAGAACAAGAACGCCGCGTGATCGGCTACCTGATGTGGAGTGAATGACATGTCCCAGTGGACCCTTTTCGAAGTCTTCGTGCGCAGCAAGCACGGCCTCAACCACAAGCATGTCGGCAGCGTGCATGCCGCCGACACCACCATGGCCATCGAGAATGCCCGCGAGTTGTACACCCGCCGCAGCGAAGGCGTGAGCCTGTGGGTGGTGCCCTCGGCGCTGATCACCGCGTCGTCGCCGGATGAAAAAGACCCGCTGTTCGACCCGGCGGACGACAAGGTCTATCGCCACGCCAGCTTCTACGAGTTGCCGGCCGAAGTCGGGCACATGTGAGGTCGACCATGAACCACAAGACTGATCTGATCGAATACCTGCTGCGCCTCGGCGACAGCGCCCTGATCCAGGGCCAGCGCCTGTGCCAATGGTGCGGCAAGGCGCCGGCGCTGGAAGAAGAACTGGCGCTGATGAACGTCGGCCTCGACCTCGTGGGCCAGGCCCGAAACTGGCTGGAATACGCCGCCGAATTGCTGGACGACGGCCGCGATGCCGATCACCTGGCGTTCCGCCGTGACGAGCGCGCCTACCGCAACTTGCTGCTGGTGGAACAACCCAACGGCGACTACGCGGTGACCATTCTCAAGCAGTTCCTCTACGACGCCTGGCACTTGCCGGTGTTGCAGGGCCTGAGCCACTCCAGCGACGAACGCATGGCCGGGATCGCCGCCAAAGCGGTCAAGGAAGTCACCTACCATCTGCGCCGCTCCAGCGAGTGGGTCGAGCGCCTCGGCGACGGCACCGAAGAAAGCCATCGGCGGATGCTCGCCGCGATCCCTGAGGTCTGGCGCTTCACCGTTGAACTGATCGCCGCCGATGACAGCGAGCAGCGCTTGTGCGAAGCCGGCATCACCCCGGACATCGCCGCCGTCGCCGCGCAGTGGCAAGCCAAAGTCGAAGGGATTTTTGCCAGCGCCACCCTGCCCGTCCCGGCGACGCCGAGCTATTTCTACTTGAACGCCCGTCGCGGCTTGCACAGCGAACACCTGGGCATTCTGCTGGCGGAGATGCAATTCCTGCCCCGAGCGTACCCCGATGCAACCTGGTGAGCTGATCACCAGCGACCGTGGCGCCCGGCCGGCCCGACCGACCGACCTCGCCGCTGCCTGGGCGATCCTGGCCGACGTCATGGACCCGGAAGTGCCGGTGGTCAGCGTGGTCGACCTCGGCATCGTCCGCGACCTCGATTGGCAGGCTGGCCACCTGCATGTGGTGGTCACCCCGACCTACTCCGGTTGCCCGGCCACTGAAGTGATCGAGGACGACATCCGTGCCGCCCTCGAACAGGCGGGATTCGACGCGCCGCACCTGGAGCGCAAGTTGACCCCGGCCTGGTCCACTGACTGGATCACCGACAGCGGCCGCGAACGCCTGCGCGCCTACGGCATCGCCCCGCCCATGGGCAGCGCCAGCAAGCGCAGCCTGCTCGGCGAGAGCCCGGTAGTGGTCTGTCCGCAATGCGGCAGCGCCCACACCGAAGTGCTCAGCGAGTTCGGTTCCACCGCGTGCAAGGCGTTGTATCGCTGCATCGATTGCCGCGAGCCCTTCGACTATTTCAAGTGCATCTGAGCGGCCGAACGCCGCCCCGGTGGGAGAACAATAATGAGCAAATTCCACAGCCTGACCATCAAGGATGTGCGCAACGAGACCCGTGATGCGGTGTCCATCGCCTTCGAGATTCCGCAACACCTGCAAGACAGCTTTCACTTCACCCAGGGTCAGCACCTGGTGATGCGCACGCAACTGGATGGCGAAGAAGTGCGCCGCTCTTATTCGATCTGCACCGGGGTCAATGACGGCGAACTGCGGATCGCCGTCAAGCGCGTGGCGGGCGGGCGTTTCTCGGCATTTGCCAATGAACAGTTAAAGGCTGGGCACAGCCTGGAAGTGATGCCGCCCGCCGGACATTTCCACGTCGACCTCGACCCTGCACGGCATGGCAACTACCTGGCGGTGGCGGCGGGCAGCGGCATCACGCCGATCCTGTCGATCATCAAGACCACCCTGCAAACCGAGCCCCACAGCCGCGTGACGTTGCTGTACGGCAACCGCTCCAGCTCCGGAGCGCTGTTCCGCGAACAGCTCGAAGACCTGAAAAACCGTTACTTGCAGCGCCTGAACCTGATCTTTGTGTTCAGCCGCGAACAGCAGGATGTCGACCTCTACAACGGTCGGATCAACGCTGAGAAATGCGAGCAACTGTTCAGCCGCTGGCTCGATGTGCAGCGCCTGGATGCGGCGTTTATCTGTGGCCCGCAAGAGATGACCGAGACCGTGCGCGACAGCCTCAAGGCCAAGGGCATGGCCGCCGAGCGCATTCACTTCGAACTGTTCGCCGCCGTCGGCAGCCAGCACAAGCGCGAAGCCCGCGAGGCCGCGCAGCAACTGGACGCTGGGGTCAGCCAGGTCACCGTCATCAGCGACGGCCGCGCCCTGGCGTTCGATTTGCCGCGCAACAGTCAGAGCCTGCTCGACGCCGGCAACGCCCAAGGCCTGGAACTGCCCTATTCGTGCAAGGCCGGGGTCTGCTCGACCTGCAAGTGCAAGGTGATCGAAGGCGAAGTGGAAATGGACAGCAACCACGCGTTGGAAGACTACGAAGTGGCCGCCGGCTATGTGCTGTCGTGCCAGGCCTTCCCGGTGAGCGACCGGGTGGTGCTGGATTTCGATCAGATCTAAAGACCGCCAACAGTCACTGTGGGAGCTGGCTTGCCAGCGATGAGGCCATCAAATTCAACATTGATGTCGCCGGATGAATTGCCATCGCTGGCAAGCCAGCTCCCACAAGGTTTTGTGTCAGACCTAAGAACGCAGCAAAGCCCCAGTAGCTTGTTTCACCACAAAAAAAACAACAAAGGAGAACGCCCCCATGAGCCCCGAAGACATCGAACTGATTCGCCAACACCCGGATTTCATCCAGTTGGTGCGCCGCAAGCAACGACTGTACTGGTCGCTGACCGCGGCGATGCTGGTGATCTATTACGGCTTCGTGTTGCTGGTGGCGTTCTCCCCGGCGCACCTCGGCCAATCCCTAAGCGGTGGCGTGACCACGGTCGGCATGCTGGTGGGTGTGCTGATCGTGCTGACCGCCTTCGCGCTGACCGGTTTCTACGTCTATCGCGCCAACAACGTGATCGATCCGCTGAACGAAAAACTCAAGCAGGAGTGCGCCCGATGAAACGCCTTCTCGCCCTGTTCCTGTTGCCCGGCCTGTTGGCCACTGACCTGGCGGTCGCCGCTGAAAACAGCGCCCGGCCATTGAACTGGACCGCCATCGGCATGTTCATGGTATTCGTCCTGTTCACCCTCGGCGTGACCCGCTGGGCCGCGCTGCGCACCCGTTCCACCCGGGATTTCTACACCGCGGGCGGCGGCATGACCGGGTTCCAGAACGGTCTGGCGATTGCTGGTGACATGATCTCCGCCGCCTCGTTTCTCGGCATCTCGGCGATGATGTTCCTCAACGGCTACGACGGTTTGCTCTACGCCCTCGGCGTGCTCGCCGGCTGGCCGATCATCCTGTTCCTGATCGCCGAACGCCTGCGCAATCTGGGTAAATACACCTTCGCCGACGTGGTCTCCTATCGCCTGGAACAAACCCCGGTGCGCCTGACCTCGGCCTTCGGCACCCTGACCGTGGCGCTCATGTACCTGGTGGCGCAAATGGTCGGCGCCGGCAAGTTGATCGAGTTGCTGTTCGGCATCGATTACGTCTACGCGGTGATGCTGGTGGGCGTGTTGATGGTGTTCTACGTCACCTTCGGCGGCATGCTCGCCACCACCTGGGTGCAGATCATTAAAGCGGTGATGCTGCTGTTCGGCACCAGTTTCATGGCGTTCATGGTGCTCAAGCATTTCGGTTTCAGCATCGAGGCGATGTTCGCCGGGGCCACCGCGGTGCACGCCAAAGGCACCGCAATCATGGCACCGGGCGGTCTGTTGTCGAACCCGATCGACGCGATTTCCCTGGGCCTGGGCATGATGTTCGGCACCGCCGGCCTGCCGCATATCCTGATGCGCTTTTTCACCGTCAGCGACGCCAAGGAAGCGCGCAAGAGCGTGTTCTACGCCACTGGTTTCATCGGATATTTCTACCTGTTGCTGATCATCGTCGGCTTCGGCGCCATCGTCATGGTCGGCACCGATCCGATCTTCCGTGACGCCAGCGGCGCGATCATCGGCGGCGGCAACATGATCGCCGTGCACCTGGCGCAAGCGGTGGGCGGCAACCTGTTTCTCGGCTTCATCTCGGCGGTGGCGTTCGCGACCATCCTGGCGGTGGTCGCCGGGTTGGCATTGTCCGGCGCCTCGGCGGTGTCCCACGATTTGTACGCCTGCGTGATCCGCAAGGGCCGCGCCACCGAACAGCAGGAGATGCGCGTCTCGCGAATCGCCACCCTGTGCATCGGCGTGTTGGCGATCATCCTCGGCCTGATGTTCGAATCGCAGAACATTGCCTTCCTCTCCGGCCTGGTGCTGGCGATTGCCGCCTCAGTGAATTTCCCGGTGCTGTTCCTTTCGATGTTCTGGAAAGGCCTGACCACCCGCGGCGCCGTGACCGGCAGCCTGGCGGGACTGGTCTCGGCCATCGCCCTGCTGATCCTCAGCCCGGCGGTGTGGGTCAACGTGCTGCATCACCAGCAGGCGCTGTTCCCGTATTCCAACCCGGCGTTGTTTTCCATGAGCCTGGCGTTCTTCAGCGCCTGGCTGTTTTCCGTCACGGATGCCTCGCCCCGGGCGGCGCTGGAACGTGGCCGTTACCTGGAACAGTTCATTCGCTCGATGACCGGCATCGGTGCATCCGGCGCCAGCAAACACTGACCCCTTACTGGCGCGTCCACGGGCGCGCCAACCTTATTACCGAACAGGAGCCACGTGATGTCCCACGCCCCTACCCTGCAAAGTTTCCTCGGCGGTCGCTGGATCGGCCAGCACGGCGCACAAGTGTTGCGCAGCGCCATCGACGGCCACGACCTGGCCCGCACCCACGAAGAACGCCCGGACTTCGCCGAAGCGGTAGACTTCGGTCGACGCCAGGGCGGCAGCGCCTTGCTCAAACTGGATTTCCAGCAACGGGCCCAACGGCTCAAGGCCCTGGCGCTGTACTTGGCCGAGCGCAAAGAGCAGCTCTACGCCCTGTCGCACCACAGCGGCGCGACCCGCGCTGACAGCTGGATCGACATCGAGGGCGGCAACAGCACGCTGTTCACCTACGCCAGCCTCGGCGCCCGGGAGTTGCCCTCGGGCAACCTGGTCCACGAAGGTCCGGCCATGCAGTTGAGCAAACTCGGCAGCTTCGCCGGCACCCATATCCTGGTGCCACGGGGCGGCCTGGCGGTGCACATCAATGCCTTCAATTTTCCGATCTGGGGCATGCTGGAAAAATTCGCGCCGTGCTTCCTCGCCGGCATGCCATGCATCGTCAAACCGGCCAGCGCCACCAGCTACCTGACGGAAGCGGTGGTCAAGTTGATGGACGAATCCGGCCTGTTGCCCACCGGCAGCCTGCAACTGGTGATCGGCAGCACCGGTGACCTGCTCGACCGCCTGCAAGGCCAGGACGTGGTGACCTTCACCGGTTCCGCCGACACCGCCGCCAAGCTGCGGGTCAACCCGAACCTGATCCGCCACTCGGTGCCATTCAATGCCGAAGCCGACTCGCTGAACTGCGCGATCCTCGCCCCGGATGTGACGCCGGACGATGAAGAGTTCGAGTTGTTCATCAAGGAAGTCGCCCGGGAAATGACCACCAAGGCCGGGCAGAAATGCACCGCGATCCGCCGCGCCATCGTCCCGGCCAAGCACATCGACGCCGTGGCCACGCGCCTGCGGGATCGCCTGGCGAAAGTGGTGGTCGGCGACCCGTCGGTGGAAGGCGTGCGCATGGGCGCGCTGGCCTCCCACGACCAGCAAAAAGACGTGGCCGAACGCCTGGAGATGCTGTTGCAAAGCAGCGACCTTCTGTTCGGCGCACGGGACGGTTTTGAGCCCCGTGGCAGCAACGTCAGCCAAGGCGCGTTCTTCGCCCCGACCCTGCTGCAAGCCAGCGATCCCCATGCTGAAGGCGGCGCCCACGACATCGAGGCCTTCGGTCCGGTCAGCACGCTGATGGCCTATGACGACCTCGACGAAGCCCTGGCCCTGGCCGCGCGCGGCAAAGGCAGTCTGGTGGCGAGCCTGGTGACCAAAGATCCGCAGATTGCCGCCAAAGCGATTCCGGTGGCCGCTGCCTGGCACGGTCGCTTGCTGGTGCTTGACCGCGAATCCGCCGCCGAATCCACCGGCCACGGCTCGCCACTGCCGCAACTCAAACACGGCGGCCCCGGTCGTGCCGGTGGCGGCGAAGAACTCGGCGGCCTGCGCGCGGTAAAACACTACCTGCAACGTGCCGCCGTGCAAGGCTCGCCAACCATGCTCGCCGCCGTCACCGGCGAATTCGTTCGCGGTGCCCAGGTCATCGAAACCGAAGTCCATCCGTTCCGCCGGCACTTCCAGGACCTGCAGATCGGCGAGTCGCTGCTGACCCACCGCCGCACCGTCACCGAGGCCGACCTGGTGAACTTCGGCTGCCTGTCCGGCGACCACTTCTACATGCACTTCGACGACATCGCCGCCAAGGAATCGCAATTCGGCAAACGCATCGCCCACGGCTACTTCGTCCTCTCAGCCGCCGCCGGCCTGTTCGTCTCCCCGGCCCCCGGCCCGGTCCTGGCCAACTACGGCCTCGACAACCTGCGCTTCATCACCCCGGTCGGCATCGGCGACACCATCCAGGCACGCCTGACCTGCAAACGCAAAATCGACCAGGGCAAAAAGAGCCCGCAAGGCATTCCGCAAGGCGTGGTGGCGTGGGATGTGGAAGTCACCAATCAGCTGGGCGAACTAGTGGCGAGCTACGACATTTTGACCTTGGTGGTGAAGCGGGAGGAATAAGCACTCAAGAACATCGCGCCCTCCAGCCTGCTCGCGATGGCGGTGGGTCAGGCAACATCTCTATTGGCTGGGATGGCCTCATCGCGAGCAGGCTCGCTCCTACAGTTTTTATCTCGGGTGGACCTGGGCTTTGTGAACACCATAGATCCCTGTGGGAGCGAGCCTGCTCGCGATGGCGGTGGGTCAGGCAACATCTCTATCGACTGACATAGCCTCATCGCGAGCAGGCTCGCTCCTACAGTTTTTATCTCGGGTGGACCTGGGCTTTGTGAACACCATAGATCCCTGTGGGAGTGAGCCTGCTCGCGATGGCGGTGGGTCAGGCAACATCTCTATTGGCTGGGATGGCCTCATCGCGAGCAGGCTCGCTCCTACAGGTTTTATCCCGGGTGGACGTAGAATTTTGAACACCATCGATCACTGTGGGAGTGAGCCTGCTCGCGATAGCGGTGGGTCAGGCAACATCTCTATTGGCTCGCTCCTACAGTTTTTATCTCGGGTGGACCTGGGCTTTGTGAACACCATCGATCCCTGTGGGAGTGAGCCTGCTCGCGATGGCGGTGGGTCAGGCAACATCTCTATCGACTGACATGGCCTCATCGCGAGCAGGCTCGCTCCTACAGTTTTTATCTCGGGCGTGCCTGGAAACTAGCGATACCCCCGCGCCTGCAAATCAAACAACTGCGCATAGCGCCCACCCTGCTTAACCAGCGCCTCATGATCGCCGCGCTCAAGAATCACGCCCTGATCGAGGACGATGATGTGATCGGCATTGCGCACGCTGGAGAAGCGGTGCGAGATCAACAGGGTCATGCGGTTCTCGGTGTGTTCGCTGAAGTGCTCGAACACTGCCGCTTCCGCTGCCGGATCGAGGGCTGAGGTGGGTTCGTCGAGGATCAGGATGTCAGCGTCACGGCGCATATAGGCGCGGGACAGGGCGATTTTCTGCCATTGCCCGCCGGACAATTCCTGGCCACCGGCAAACCAGCGACCGAGTTGCGTGGCATAACCACGATCCAGACCTTCGATAAAAGGCGCCGCCATGCCCTCGGCTGCCGCCGCTTGCCAGCGCTGTTCATCGTTGAACGCCCGGGTATCGCCGACACCGATGTTCTCGCCAACGGTGAACTGGTAGCGGATGTAATCCTGGAAAATCACCCCGATCCGCCGCCGCAACGCGGTTTCTTCCCAGTTCTGCAGGTCGCTGCCGTCGAGCAAGATGCGGCCCTGGTCGGGGCGGTACAGGCGGGTCAGCAATTTGATCAGGGTGGTCTTGCCCGAACCGTTCTCCCCCACCAATGCCACGCTGCGACCCGGTACCAGGTGCAGGTCGATGCCCGCCAGCGCCGCACGGCTGGAACCCGGGTAGCGGAAGCCGACGTTCTCGAAGCGCAGGCCATCGCCGGGGATCGCGCCTTCGTGCAAATCCCCGCTCGCCGCGAGCACCGGCTCGGCCAGGTATTCGTAGAGGCTCGACAGGTACAGGCCGTCCTCGTACAAGCCACTGATGGCGCTGAGGCTGCTGCTCACCGCGCTCTGCCCCTGCTTGAACAGCACCAGGTACATGGTCATCTGGCCGAGGCTGATGCTGCCGTGCACGGTGTCGATCACCACCCAGGCATACGCCAGGTAGAACGCCCCGGTGCCGAGCAGGCCAAGGACAAAACCCCAGCCGTCGCGGCGCAGGGTCAGGCGTCGATCCTCGGCGTAGAGCCGGGCGAAGGTCTCGCGGTAGCGCTGCAACAGCAACGGCGCGATGCCGAACAGCTTGACCTCCTTGATGTAGGCCTCGTGGGACAGCAGCGTCTCGATGTAACTCTGTTGGCGACTCTCCGGCGCGCGGCGGGTGAACAGGCGAAAGGCGTCCCCGGAGAAATGCGCCTCGGCAAAGAACACCGGCAGCGCACCGACCACCAGCAACACCAGCGCCCAGGGCGAAAAGTGCACCAGCAACACGCCGAAGCTGATCAGCACGATCAGGTTCTGGATCAGCCCCAGGGATTTCATCACCAAGGCCAGCGGCCGGGTCGAGGCCTCGCGCCGAACCCGCACCAGCTTGTCGTAGAACTCGGAATTCTCGAATTGCACCAGCGACAGGGTCTGCGCTTTTTCCAGAATCAGCGTGTTGACCTTCTGCCCCAATTGCACCCGCAACAGCGACTGCTGCACCGACAGCGCCCGTTGTGCCCCGGACAGCAACGCCAACACGCCAGCCTCGAACAACACGTAACGCACCACTGGCCACAACGGCGCACTGCCTTGCTGCGCATGCAACTGCATGGCCGCGACCACCGCATCGACGATTCGCTGGCCAAGCCACGCCGCCAGGGCCGGCAGTACACCGGCAATCAGCGTGGCCAGCACCAGGCCGAGAAACAGCCCGCGCGAAGTGCCCCAGACCAGAAGCAAGGCGCGCTTCGCCTGGTCGAGCAGCGAGGCGAAACGATCAAGGGCAGGCATAGGACGAATGACTCGCTAGCAGACGGAGGCGGCGCATCGGCTTAGCGCACGCCGGTAGATTCAGGCCTTGGCCGCCATCGCCGTGACTTCCACGCGCATGCCTTGCACCGCCAGGGCCGCGACGCCCACCGCAGCGCGCACTGGCCACGGCTTGGCGAAGAAGCGCCGGTAAACCTCGTTGAACGCGGCGCGGTCGGCCATGTCCGTGAGGTAGATGGTCAAGTGCATCACCCGATCCATGGAACTGCCCGCGCGCTCGAGCGCCACTTTCAGCGCCTGCAAGGTGCATTCGCTCTGCTCGACAATGCCGCCCAGCTCCAGGCTGCCATCGGCGCGGGTGGGGACTTGCGTCGAGACCAGGATGCCGTTGAACGCGGCAACGTCGGAGGAAATGGAATCCGCATCCGGGTCAGGGGTGAAAATCAGGTCTTGATGGGCCATGGGCATCTCGTGCTTGAGCGAAAAAAGGGCCGCCGAGTTTAACCGGAAAACGGCGGCGCGGCAGGCTGGTCTGCCTCAAGTAAACGCCTGCCGCTCGCGCAAAAACGCCTCCAGTTCCGATACCGGCAAGGGTCGGCTGAACAAGTAGCCTTGCACCTGATCGCAGCCACTGTCCTTTAGAAACGCCTGTTGTTCAGGGGTTTCCACGCCTTCGGCGATCACTTGCAGGTTGAGGCTGTGGGCCAGTTCGATAATGGTCTTGGCAATCGCCGCATCCTGAGGATTGCTGGTCACTTCGCGGATAAAGGCGATGTCGATTTTCAGCTTGTCGATGGGGAATCGGCGCAAGTAGGCCAGGCTGGAATAACCGGTGCCGAAGTCATCGATGGACACTTTCACCCCCAGTCGTTGCAGGGTGTGCAAACTGGCGATGGTGTGCGAAGTGTTTTCCATCAGCGAGCTTTCCGTCAGTTCGATTTCCAGCCAGCGCGGATCAACCTGATAGGCGATCAGGGCCTGCTCGATCGTCGCGATCAGATCGCCTTCGATGATCTGCTGGCCGGAAACGTTCACCGCCACTTGGTACAACTCCTGCCCCGCGCTTTGCCATTGCGCGATTTGCTCGCAGACACGGTTGATCACCCACGCGCCGACCTGGGTGATCAACCCGAGGCTTTCCAGGATCGGCACGAACACCGCCGGCGAGACATGGGGCTGCCCCGGACGCGGCCAGCGCAACAGGGCTTCCAGGCCGCAGACACGGCCGTCGACCAGGCCGATCTTGGGTTGATAGAACAACTCGAACGCCTGCTGGTGGACGGCATCCCGCAAGGCGTTTTCCATCTCCTGGCGCGCCGACGCCTCGACGTTCATTTGCGCGGTATAGAAACGGTAGGTATCGCGGCCGATTTTCTTCGCGCGGTTCATCGCGGTGTTGGCGTGCTTGATCAAGCTGTGCGCGTCGTCGCCATCGGTCGGGAACAAGGCAATGCCAATGCTCGCGGTCATGGTCGCGTCTTGTCCGCCGAGCAGGAACGGTGCGCGCAGGACCTCGCGGATACGCTCGACGGTTTGCAGCGCGTTGGCTTGCCCGTCGCGAATCATCAGGATCAGGGCGAATTCGTCACCGTCCATGCGTCCCAGGGTGTCACTGACATTGAGGCAACCGGTCAGGCGCTGACTCAGTTCGACCAGCATCTGATCGCCGAGCAAATGGCCCCAGGTTTCATTGACGTTGTCGAAGGCGTCGAGGTCGACGGTCACCACGGCCAGTTGCCAGTGGCTCAGCGCCGCTTGGGTCAGGCCCATTTCCAGGGTGGTGAAAAACAGATTGCGATTGGGCAGGCCGGTCAGCGCGTCGTAATGGGCCATTTTCAGCATGCGCTGATCGGTTTCCTTGCGCTGGGTGAGGTCGTGGGCGATGCCGACAATGATCCAGTCCTCGCCGGTCTTGTAGGCCTGGCGATGGATCTCCACGGGGATAAAGCTACCGTCCTTGCAGTGAATACGGGTTTCCGAGGATTCGATCGGGCCTCGGCCGGCAATGATCTGGTCGTACAGCTTCGCCAGTTGCTCATTGGACTCATCGGTGAGGTCGGCGGGGGTTTTGCTCAAGAGTTCTTCGGCGGTGTAGCCCAGTACCTGGCAAGCGCTGCGGTTGAATTCGATCAGGCGCATGCTGGTGCGGTTGATCAGAAATATCGCATCGCCCGAAGTGTCCATCGCCAAGCGAAAACGCTCGAGGTCGATGGTGCGTTTCTGCAGTTGATCTTCGAGCATCAGGTTGTGGCTTTTCAGGTAATCGCCAAAGGCCTTGAGGCGCAGCAGATTGCGCACCCGCAGCCACAGCTCGGCACTTTCCACGGGTTTGCTGAGGAAGTCCTCGGCGCCCGCCTCCAGCCCGGAAATCCGCGCACTGTGTTCGCCCAGGGCCGAAAGCATGATGATCGGGATGTTCGAGGTCGCCGTGTTCGCCTTGATCTGGCGGGCGACTTCATAGCCGTCCATGCCCGGCATCATGATATCGAGCAGGATCAAGTCCGGCGGCTGCTCCGCCACCAGGGCCAGCGCCTCCTCCCCCGAACTGGCGGTCAAGGTTTCGTAGCCCTGGTTCTGCAACAGCATTTGCAGCAGTTTGCGGACATGGGTTTCGTCATCGACGATCAACAGCGTAGCGGCGGTATTGGACATGTAGAGAGCTCAGATAGGGGGCTGTCGAGGCAATTCATTTTGCAGCAACGTGTCAATGACCCGGTAAAGCTCCTTGTAGCGTAAAGGCTTGATGATGTAGGCGTTACAGCCCGCCAGGCGGGTTTTTTCCTCGTCTTCTTTCATGGCCATGGCGGTGAGTGCAATCACCGGAATCGCCGCGGTCAGGGGGTCGCTCTTGAGCAACGAAGTGGCTTTTAGGCCATCCATGCCCGGCAACTGAATGTCCATCAAAATCAGCGCCGGCTGACGCTCGCGCGCCAGCTTCAGGCCGGTTTCCGCATCCGCCGCGCAAATCACGCTGTGACCGGCACTGATCAGCAGCAAGCGTGCCAGGCGCATGTTGGCGGCGTTGTCTTCGACGATCAGGATTTCGGCCACGGCGCCTCCACAAGACTTGAACGACGGATGGGCAGCCAGGCCACGAATCGGGCACCCGCCCCTTCGCGACTGGCGACGGCGACACTGCCGCCATGCAACTCGGTCAATTGCTTGACCATCGCCAGGCCGAGGCCGGTGCCCTCGAATTTACGCGCGAGGCTGCTGTCGATCTGGCTGAAGGCTTTGAACAGCTTGTCCATGTTGTCCTGGGCGATGCCGATCCCGGTGTCGCTGACGCTCAGTTCCAGAAACTCCAGGTAGTCACTGCCCGGCACCTGGAAACCATGCACCGGCCAATCGCCTTCGAGGGTGCCGACCTGTTCCCGGGTGACCTGGCGCACCGCCAGGGTCACCACGCCGCCGGGCGCGCTGAACTTCACCGCGTTGGCCAACAGGTTGTAGACGATCTGCTTGGTCTTGCGCAGGTCCAGCTCCACATCTCCCAGGTCGGTATCGGTCTCCAGTTTCAACTGGATGCGTTGCAGCGCGGCCTTCTCACGGACGATCAACAAGCTGTTGCTCAACAGGCTTTCCAGCTCCACGGTTTCCAGCTCCAGCTCCATCATCCCGGCCTCGACTTTGGACAAATCGAGAATGTCATTGATCAGTGACAACAAATGCTGGCCACTGTTGAAAATGTCGCTGATATATTCGCGCTGGGTCTCGGTCATGTCGCCGACCATGCCGTCCTTGAGCGCTTCGGAAAAGCCGATGACCGCGTTCAGCGGGGTGCGCAGTTCGTGGGACATGGTGGCGAGGAACTCAGACTTCATGTGGCTGGCATGTTCGAGTTCGATGTTCTTTTCTTCCAGGGTGCGCTCGAAGCGCTTGCGCTCGGTGACGTCCCGGGCGGCGGCGAACACCCCTTGCAGCTTGCGGTCGCGGTCATGGAAAGTGGCCGCGTTGTACGACACGACGGTCTCTGTGCCGTTGTAGGCGCGCACCGTCAGTTCGTAATCGCTGACTTTGTTTTCACTGAGCACCCGTTTGATCGCGGCGTCGGCCCGGGCCGGGTCGGTGAAAAAGTTCTTGCACGGCGCACCGATCAATTCGTCCCGAGTCCGCCCGGTCAGCGCCATCATCTGTTTGTTGACGTCGGAAATGATCCCCTGGGGATCGGTCATCATCAGGGCATCGATGTTCGATTCGATCAGTGAGCGGGTATAGAACTGCTGGTCGCGCAGACGCTGGTCGAGCAAGGCTTGGGTCGCCTCCTCCTGTTTGCGTGCGGTGTTGTCGGTGCCGATCAGCAGGTAGCCAATGATGGTTTCGGCGCTGTCGCGCAATGAAGTGACCGAGACCATCGCCGACAGGCGACTGCCGTCCTTGCGGATGTAGGTCAGCTCGTAGATATCTTCGATACCCCGCGAGGCCTTGAACACCAGCGCTTCAAAACCCGGGGTGATCGGCGTGTTGAGTTCCAGGCTGAGCGCGGCGGCGCGGGTGATCAGCTCGGCAGGGTCGGAGATGTCCGCCGGGGTGATCTTGTCGACCACGTCCTCGGACAAGTAACCGAGCATGCGTTCGGCGCCGACATTGAAGATCTGGATCACGCCTTTTTCGTCGGTGGCGATGCTGGAAAAGTAAGCGCTGTTGAAGATCGCGTCTTGCAGGGCACCGGTCTTGAGCAGACTTTTTTGCCGGCGAAACTCGACAATCTTCTCGGCGCGCGACTGAGGCTCGGTGGGTGGACGGTCTACTGGCGGGGTGTCCATTGATTCGTTTCCCGTTAACTCGCTACCTGACCGTCGTGACGGTGCCGTAAAAGCGTGCTTACGGAAAATCGCCCGAATGGGCGATTAGAGGTTTCCTCACGATAGCAGAGCTGTGGCGATTGAGGGTGCAGCAATGCGTCACACCGGCTCGCGATAGAACACCTCGTCGGCATACGGGTACCACCAGTCCTGAATCTTCGGCTGGTGATCGATGATGACCATTTTCGAGCGGCGGAACGCTTCGAGGCCCTGGCGCCCGAGTTCGCGGCCCAGGCCGGACATCTTCCAGCCGCCAAATGGCAGCGCGTCGTTGTCGATCAGCGGGTTGTTGACCCAGACCATGCCGGCTTCAAGACGCTCGGCGGCCTCCATGGCTTCGGCCAGGTCGGTGGAGAACAACGACGCGCCGAGGCCGAACGGCGAGTCATTGGCCAGGCGCACTGCTTCATCGAAATCGCTGACCCGGCAAATCGCCGCGACTGGGCCGAAACATTCCTCCTGGAGAATTGCCATGTCGCCGGTCACGCCGGTGAGAATGGTCGGTTCGTAGAACCAGCCCACGGGGTGCCCGGGCGGAATCCGCCCGCCGCACACCAGGGTCGCGCCCTTGGCCAGGGCATCGTCCACCAGGCGCATGACCTTGTTACGCGCCGCTTCGCTGACCATCGGCCCGATCTCGGTGTGTTCCAAGCCATGGCCGATGCGCAAGGCGCGGGTGCGTTCGGCGAACTTCGCGACAAACTCATCGTGGATGTCGTCGACCACATAGAAGCGTTCAGCCGAGGTGCAAATCTGCCCGCTCAGGTGAAACGCGGCGGTGACTGCGCCTGCTGCGGCAACGTCCAGCGGCGCGTGTTTGGAGATGATCAACGGGTCGCTGCCCCCGGCCTCGATCACACAGGGTTTCATCTGCTGCGCACAGGCCACGGCCACCGCTCGGCCGGCCGCCACACTGCCGGTAAAGGCCACCGCGTGAGTGCCGGCGGACTGCACCAGTGATTGAGCGGTCACCGCATCCCCCGGAACGCAAGACACCAACCCCGGCAACAGCGTGGTGAAATGCTCCATGAACTTGAGCGTGCACAGGGTCGTGGCTTCGGCTGGCTTGACGATGCAGGCGTTACCCGCCGCCAGCGACGCCGCGACCGTCCAGCACATCAACAGAATCGGAAAGTTGAACGGCATGATGTGCACGCTGACGCCATAGGGCTCATAACGCACATGCTGGAACGAGCCGATTTGGGTGGTACCGGCGACCTTGCCGGCATCGTCCCGGGCCATTTCCGCGTAATAGCGAAAGATCGGCGCGCAGTTGGCCAACTCGCCCATGGCTTCGGGAAACGGCTTGCCCATTTCCAAGGTCATCAACCGCGCCACTTCGCGGTTGCAGGCGGCGTCGTGTTCGATGGCGTTGGCCAACTGATGCAGGCGCGCCGCGCGGCTTTTGGCATCGATCAAGCGCCATTGCCGTTGCGCGGCAGTGGCGGCTTCGACGGCGGCCTGGACGTGGGTGTCGTCGCAGACACCGACCTGCCCGACCGCTTGCAGGGTCGCCGGGTCCAGTGCTTCGCGAACGCGACCGTTGCCCAGTGGCAGGAATTCGCCGTTGATGAAATGCAAAGCAGTGTCAGTGTTGAAGCTGGCCATGGGCAGATCCTTGAACCAATCGATAAGGGGTTTGGCGCAATGCCGCGAGGGTGTCGGCCGGCAACTCTTCGCGCCAGCCCGGCACGTACCCGTTGAGCCAGGCGCGCAGTGGGGCGAAGGCCTCACCGTCCAGCGCTCGAACAAACAGGCCGAGGGTGCGCGGCAGATGAGCGAGGTAGCCGTGCTTGCCGTCGCGACCGGCCAGGCGCACGAAAATCCCCAGCACCTTGGCGTGGCGCTGGGCCGCGAGCCGTCGGTAATCCTCAAGAAAACGCGCCGCGTTGAGTTCCGGGCGCTGCATCAGGTAATGCGTCAGCAAGGTCACGCGCAGGGCTTCGGGCACGTCGCGGCGGGCGTCTTCCAGCAACGACATCAAGTCGTAGGCCGCCGCGCCGAGCAAGGCGTCCTGGAAATCCAGCAAGCCACAGGCGGCCACGCCGTCGCGACCGTCGAGCAGCATCAGGTTGTCGACGTGATAGTCGCGCAACACCAGCGCTTCGCGACGCTGGGCGACATCGCCACAGGTGTCCGCGAACAACTGCAGAAACTCGTCGCGCAAGGTATGCGCGGCGTCCTGGCCGATCAGCAACGGTATGTACCAATCAATCAGCAGCGCAGATTCGTCACGCAACTGCCGGGCGTCGTAAGGCGCCATGTCACTGGGCACTGGCGCACGGTGCAACGCCACCAGCGCATCGACCGCCAACCGGTACAGCGCCACTTCGGAATGCCCCGCCGCGAGCAATCGGGTGTAGGTGCCGTGGCCGAAATCCTCGATCACCGCCAGCCCCGCCGGCTCGTCCACCCGCACCAGCGCCGGGGCGGAAAGACCCAGCCCCTGCAAGTGACGGGCGACCCGCAAAAACGGGCCGATCGGCTCGCTGTGCGGCGGCGAATCCATCAACAACAGGCCTTCGCCCTCCAGGCGAAAGTAGCGTCGGGTGGAGGCGTCCGCCGGCAGTGCGATCACCTGCGCCTGGGCGAAGCCGGCGCTGGCCAGGAAAGCCCGGCGCTGCTCCTCGCGACTGGGCGCTGACAGCGGTTTTTCAGTCATGGCATTCACCGAATCATGTAGACCTTTTTCACCGTCTCGTGAACGGTGCACACGCCTTTCCAGTCCTTGCGGAAAAAAGCCGCGGTATCGGGTTTGATTTCGATCACTTCGCCGGACTCATGGACGTAAGTGCAGCGGCCTTCGAGAAAATGGCAGAACTCGTCGCTGGTGACATGGCAGAACCACTTGCCCGGGGTGCAAATCCACAGACCACACTCGGACTGGCCTTCCGGGCCTTTGTGCAGCACCACGCCCGAGACATGGGATTGGCCTTCGAGCATGGTCGGGATCACGCCCCAATCCTTGACGTCGGTGATGCTCAGCGGGTCGTACAGAAACGGCGTGGTCATGTGTTGTTCTCCAAAAAAATTCAGGTTCAGGCCAGCATGTAGACGTTGCGCAAGGTTTCCCGGACGTGGCATTCGCCGGTCCAACCGGCCGGGAACAGCACCAGGGTGTTGGGGCGAATTTCGATCACTTCGCCGTCGTCATTGCGGTAGGTGGCGTCGCCGGCGAGGAAATGGCACAACTCGTCCCGGGGAATCGACAGCCGCCAGCGTCCTGGCGTGCACACCCAAAGCCCGGTTTCGGGGCTGTTGTTCGGGCCTTTGAACAGCAGTCGCCCGCTGGAATGGGAGACGCCTTCAATGGCATCGCTTTGCACGCCCCAGTCCACCAGGTCGGTGCGACTGCTGACGGCTTCGAGGTACGGCGTGATGCCCGCCGTGGTGGTCTGCTCAGGCATTGTTCAGCACCTTGTCGAGAATAGCGGCGGCGTCCGCCGGGCCTTTGCGCGATTGCATCTGGGCGCTGGTGTCCTGCAACCGCCGGCGCATGGCGGGATCGTTGAGGCAGGCAACGAGCTTCTCGGCCAACTGCGCCTCGCTCCAGTCGTAGCGATCGAGCTTGAAACCGTGACCGCTTTCTTCGGCGCGCATGGCGTTGTCATGGCCGTCCCAGACGTAGGACATGACAATCGCCGGCTTACCGAAAAACAGGCATTCGGTGAAGCTGTTGTTGCCGCCGTGGTGGATCACCGCATCGACCTGGGCGATCACCGACGGCTGCGGGTACCAGTTGGAAACCAGCACATTGTCCGGCAGGTCCGGGTATTCGTCCAAGTGCTCGCCGACATTGAACAGCGCGCGGTACGGCAGCTTGCCCACCGCCGTGATCAGGCGCTGGAGCAAGTCGACGTCGCCCGAACCGAGGCTGCCGAAACTGACGTAGAGCAGCGGCTTGTCGTTGTGGGCCTTGAACGTCGGAATCTCGTACGCCGTGTCGTGGCGCACGCAGCCTTGCAGGTAGTGAAAGCGCTCGGGCGGCAAGGGATGGCGACGGTTGAACTTGACCGCGTCCGGGTACAGCAACAGGTTCATGTACGGCGAGGCTTCGAAGAAGGTGCCCAGGGGATACGGCTGCTCGCCGTGGGCTTGCAGGAACTGATTGAAGTCCGCGTGAATCGGCCCGACCACCTCGTCGAAACGTTGGCGAAATTGCGCGTGGCCGGCCTTGTCGTCGACGCTCATGCCCGACAAGTGCGGCGGGATATCCGGGTCTTCGATCTCGTTTTCCGAGCAGGAAATAATCCGTACCCACGGCTTGCCGTACTGCTTGATCGCAGGAAACAGGATCACGTTATCGACGCAAATCAGGTCCGGCTTGACCTTGTCCAGCACCGTTGGCAAATCCTTCTGCGCCCACTTCGCGGTGTCGACGATGGCGGCCCAGCATTCCTTGACGTAGTTGTCGATTTGCTCAAGCGGCGTCTTGCGGAAGTTGGGGATGTGGCCGTTGATGAAATCCACCCAGTAGCGGGCCATTTCCTCGGCGGGCATCGGTGCGGACATGTTGACCATGTGCTCTTCAAAGCCGTAACCGGCGTAGACCCCGCTCATACCCGGGTCGGTCAGGAACACCGCTTTGTGGCCAAGGGCTTCGCAGGCCTGGGCGATACCGACTGAGTTCAGCGCCGGGCCATAAGCCGCTTCGGGAAAGAAGGCGATCACTTTCTGTTTCATCGAGAGGTTCTCCTGCCGGTTCTTGTTAGGGGTCAGCGCGTCAATACACGGGCGTGGCGAGCCTGCCAGCCCAGCCGGATGCTCATGCCGATGGCGAAGTGAGCGAATTCGAACTGCGAAGAAGGCACCCGCACGATCAAGGCCTTGTCGCTAAGCGGGGTCTGCACGTGCACGTTGGTGTCGAGGCCGTGATAGGCGATTTCGACGACCTTGCCGCTGACCTGGTTGGCGCAATCGGCGTCCTGCTCCGGCACCACCAGCAGCCGTTCGGGGCGCACCACCACGGCCACCTTCTGCCCGGGCACCAGCGGCGCGTCGGTCTCAACCGCCAGCTCCTGGCCGTTGACCCGCACCGTGTGTTCACCCGAACGCACCCCTTCGAACAGGTTGCTGACGCCGATGAAATTGGCGACAAACCGGCTGTTGGGGTTTTCGTAGAGTTCAGTCGGGCTGCCGCACTGGCACACCTTGCCGCCATCGAGCACGGCCATGCGATCGGACATCACCAACGCCTCCTCCTGGTCGTGGGTGACGATGATGAAAGTGATGCCGCTCTCCAGTTGCAGGCGCTTGAGTTCGAGCTGCATTTTTTCCCGGAGCTTTTTGTCGAGGGCACCCAACGGCTCGTCCAGCAGCAACACCCGTGGCCGCTTGACCAACGCCCGGGCCAACGCCACCCGCTGACGCTGGCCGCCGGAGAGTTGATCCGGCTTGCGGTCGGCCAGTTCACCGAGTTGCGCGGTGCTCAGCACCTCGTCGACCCGGCGGCGGATTTCCGCTTCGGGCAGGCGCTCCATTTCCAATCCGTAGGCGATGTTCTTGCGCACGCTCATGTTGGGAAACAGCGCGTAGGACTGGAACATCAGGTTCAGCGGACGCTTGTTGGCCGGCAGCGGCGAGATGTCCTTGCCGTCCAGATAAATGCACCCGGCGCTGGGGGTTTCAAAACCGGCGAGCATGCGCAGCAGTGTGGTCTTGCCGCAACCGGACGGCCCCAGCAAGGCGAAAAACTCGTTCTCGCGGATATTCAGCGACACCTCGTCGACCGCCAGCCCGTTGCCATACGACTTGCTGACCTTGTCCAGGATCAGTACCGCAGATGAATTATTCATGGGTGCGAGGAGCCTTGTTGAGACGCTGCGAGGCCAGCAGCGCGGTGATGCTGACCAGCATCACCAGCGTCGCCAGTGCGTTGATTTCCGGGGTGACGCCAAAGCGGATCATGGCGTAGATCTGCATCGGCAACGTGGTGGAGGCCTGGCCGGAACCGGAGTTGAAAAAGGCGATGATGAATTCGTCCACCGACAGGGTGAACGAGAGCAAACCACCGGCCAGCACACCGGGAAAAATCGCCGGCAACAGCACCCGGCGAAACGTGGTGAACCAACTGGCGCCCAAATCGATCGAGGCTTCGAGGATTGAATAGTCAAAATGCTTGAGCCGCGTGCGCACCACCGCGCAGACGAAAGCGATGTTGAACACCGCGTGGCTGATGATGATCGAGTGCAGCCCGAGCCCGACCTTGAGCAGGTTGAAAAAGCTCAACAGGGCAATCGCCAGGACGATGTCGGGAATGATCATCGGCGCCATCAGCAAGGTGTCGACCACTTGGCCCTTATCGTTGCCTTTGCGCCGCAACTCGATGCCCAGCGCGAGGAAGGTCCCGAGCACGCAGGCGATGAAGGTCGCCGACAACGCGACGATAAAGGTGTTGAGCGCCGCCGATAAAATCGCCGAGTTATGCGCCAGGGACACGTACCACTTCAGCGACACACCGCCCCAGGCCGTGGGCAAACCGGACTTGTTGAACGACAACAGGATCAGCACCAGGATCGGCACGTACAGAAAGGCATAAACCAGCCCCAGGTGCGTGCTGAGCACCGTGCCCCCGACCGAACGCGGCTGGCTCATGCTCGGCCCCCTTCTGCGCGACGAGCCACCAGGGCCTGGACGAACAACAGGATCAGCATGATCGCAATCAGGAAGAAACTCAGGGCCGCGCCGAACGGCCAGTCCCGGGCGGTCAGGAACTGCGAATAAATCAGGTTGCCGACCATCTGCACCTGCTTGCCGCCCAACAAGTCGGCGGTAATGAAGTTGCCGATGCTCAGGACGAATACGAACACCGCCCCCGCCGCGACACCCGGCACGCTCAACGGCAGGATGATCCGGCGAAAGGTCACCCAGCTGGAGGCCCCGAGGTCTTTCGAGGCGTCCCACAGTTCGTTGTTGATCCGCGACAGCGAGGAGAAAATCGCCAGGATCACAAAGGGGATGTAGTTGTAGACCAGCCCCAGCACCACCGAAGCTTCGGTGTACAGCAAACTGATTGGTTCGCCGCTGTAGCCGAACAGTTGCAGCAGGCGGTTGATCAGGCCTTCGCGGTTGAGCAGGACGATCCAGGCGTAGGTGCGAATCAGGTAATTGCTCCAGAACGGCAGCATCACCAGAAACAGGAACGCCGCTTGCCGGCGCCGTGGCGCACGGGCAATCGCATAGGCCGCCGGGTAGCCGATCAGCACCGCGAACAGGGTCGCCAGCCCGGCGATCTTCGCCGACTTGAGCAGGATGCCGAGGTACAGCGGATCGAACGCGCGCTGGTAGTTTTCCCAAGTGAACAGCCAATCGATGCCGCCGTAGGCACCGCGCTCGACGAAGCTGTAGACCAGCACCAGCAAGCACGGCACCACCAGAAAAATCAGCAGCCAGCCAAAGCCGGGCGCAAGAAGCCAGGCCGACAGACGCCTGTCAGCGTGCAAAGCACTCATTAACCCTATCCTCCCGCCTTGCAACAGACGCGGCTTGCCAGCGTGGCGAGGCATGCCCGGCATGCCTCGAATCGATGCGGCTTAGATGTGTGAAGGCTTAGTTCTGCGCCGCCATGATTTCGGTGACCGCGCGGGTGTAGGCCTTTTGCGTGGTGCCGCCGAGATCGCGCAACTGCTCCATTTTCAACAGCTCGCTGGGGGTGATGGTCATGTTGGGATATTGCTTGAGCAGGTCAGCGGACAAGCCGGCCATGGCGGCCTGGTTGGGGATTTTGTAGAGGATGTTTTCCGCGACCCAGACGTGATTTTCCTTGGCGAGCATGAAGTTGACGAACTTGAACGCCTCCTCCTGATGCTTGGAGCTTTTCAGCACGACCATGGTGTCGACCCACAGGTCCGAACCTTCTTTAGGCACCACGAACTTGATCGCCGCGTTGGCCTGGGTGCCGTAGTTGCACCAGCCGTCCCAGGCGTGGGCCATCAGCGATTCGCCGGAGGCGAGCTTGGAGTAGAACGTGGTGTCGTCGAAGGCCAGGATGCGTTTCTTGGTCGCGATCAGTTGGTCGCGTACCGCCGCGATATGGGCCGTGTCGCTGTCGTTGACCGACCAGCCCTTGGCGAGGAACCCGGCGCCGAGCATCCAGCGGTCGGTGGCGAGCATGGTCACCTTGCCCTTGAGCGCATCGCTGGGGTTGAGCAATTCATTCCAACTGGTGGGTGCCGGCGTGACTTTGTCGGAGCGATAGCAAATGCCGGTGGTGCCCCAGGTGTACGGCACCGAGAAATGGTTGCCCAGGTCATATTCCAGCTTGCTGGCTTCGGGATAGAGGTTTTTCAGGTTGGGGACTTTGACCGGATCGATGTCGGCCAGCAAACCTTGCTTGTGCAGGATTTCCGCGAAGGGCGAGGAAACAAACACCACGTCGTAGCCTTCACCGCCCGACGCCATGAGCTTGCCCATGATTTCTTCGTTGGTCGCGTGCAAGGCCTTGTCGACCACCACGCCGCTGGCCGCTTTGAACTTGTCCAGCGCATCCGGGGCCATGTAGCCGTCCCAGATCGAAATCACCATGTCTTTGGCACTGGCGGCCTGTGCAACGATCGCCAGGGAGACGCTCAATCCCAGACACATAAGGCCTTTCAGCTTTCTCATAATACTCACCCGACGATTGTTTATTTTGTTGTGTTCGAAGGCAGTACGGCGAAGAGAGAAACGATTGCTGTGTTTTTTTTTAGAAATTAGGACCAGCATGGCGAGATGTCAACGCTTTTTTCCTCACCTGACTGTCCGGCGGTGCATGACATAAGATGGGCACCTGAGTCCGAAGCGACCAAAAGAGATCAGACGCTTGAGCACGACACCCGAGAAAAAACCGCGCACCAACCACCTGGAACTCGCCCGGCGAATTCTGGAGCACACCCAGGAAACCGGACTTATGCCCGGCGACCCGGTGGCCGAGCAAGCGCTGGCACGGACCTTCCAGGTGTCGCGCACGCTGATCCGTGGCGCCCTGAAAGTGCTGCTCGAACAGGATTTGCTGAGCCATGAAGCCGGCAAAGGTTATCGACTGATTGCCGCACCTGCCGGCCAGGCGTTCAACGCCGCGCTGCCGCAAGCCGAAGAAGAGGAACTGGCGACTTCAGTCCTGCGTGACCGCATGGCCGGGCGCCTCGGGGACAGCATCAGCATCAGCGAGTTGATGCGCCGCTACGGCATCGCCCGGCCCGCCGCGCAAAAGGCCCTGCAACAACTCAGCGAAAGCCAGGCCATCGAGCGCGGCCCCGGCCAGTCCTGGCTGTTTCGCCCATCGCTGAACAGCCTCGCCGCCCTCGAAGAAAGCCTGAAATTTCGCCTGATCCTCGAACCGGAAGCCTTGCTCAGCCCGCAGTTCAACGCCGACCCGCAACGCCTGGCGCTGTTGCGTGGCGCCATGCAGGCCCTGCTGTCCAGCCCGGTGGAAGACTTCGATATCCAGCAGTTTCGCGAGCTGGACATCAGCTTCCACGAACTGATCGGCCAAAGCTGCGGCAACCGGTTTATCGGTGATGCCTTGCTCCAGCATCAACACCTGCGCCGCCTGCCGAATCTGCTGCCGACGGTCAGCGTGCACCGCTTGCAAGAAGCCTTGCGCGAACACCTGCAAATCATTGCGCAGATCGAGCGCGGACAACTGGAGATCGCCGCCGACCTGCTGCGCTTGCACCTGCGCCTGAGCGCCGCCCAACGCCCGCAAACCGCCAACCGTGGCATCCCGCAGGGTCAGTTGTTCGGCCGCCGTTGAACCCGCCGAAAAAACAGGATGATTTTTTTAATAAAATAAGACAGCATCCAGTCATCTTCAGGAATGGCGGGCTCACACCGCCACGGACGTCCTTCGTCATGCACACACAAAAACTGATCGCCCTGTTCCCGGAAGCCAGTTTCGGCGCGGCGCTGAACTGCATTGGCATCGCCCAATCGCTGCGCGCCCTGGGCGCCAAACCGGTGTTCATCTGCCACGAACATTTCCAGGGGCTCTTCGCCGAGTACGGCTTCGACGAGTATCCGATTCCGCAGGCCAGTCCCTTGTCGGCGGCGGAGCATCAGCACTACTGGGAACGCTTTATCGAGCGCAACATCCCGTACTTCGACCAGACGCCGTTGGCGCAGATCGACAGCTACGTGGCGCCGGCCTGGGACGCCATCATCGACACCGCGATCGAAGCGGAAAAACCGCTGCAACAGTTGCTCGGCCGACTCAAGCCCGACGTGATCGTCCTCGACAACGTGGTCATGTTCCCCGCCATCGCCAACGCCGGTTGCCCCTGGGTCCGGATGGTGTCCTGCGCGGAAACCGAGCTGCCGGATGCCGCCGTGCCGCCGTATTTGTCGGGTTGCCTGGCCAGTGACGCGCAAGCCCGCGTCGAATTCACCGAGCATTACCTCAAGGCCGTCGCCCCGGCGCACCAGCGCTTTTCACAGTTCCTGGCGAGCAACGGCATGGCGCCCTGCCCACCCGGCCAGTTCCTGATTGATTCACCCTGGCTCAACTTGCTGCTATCGCCGACGCCCGTGCGTTACGACCGCCAGCCGCCGCTGGACCCGCAACGCTACGTGTACCTCGACGGTTGCGTGCGCCGCGAGGCACCCTACATCGTGCCGGACTTCCCACGACACAACGACGCGCCGCTGATCTACATCAGCTTCGGCAGCCTCGGCGCCGCCGACACCGGCATGATGAAACGCCTGATCAGCACCATTGAAACCTTGCCCTATCGCTTCCTGATCAACGTCGGCGCCTACCGCGACACCTACACCACGGTGCCGGACAACGTGTATCTGGACAGCTGGTTTCCCCAACCGGCGGCGCTCAAGGAATGCCAGCTGTTCATCCACCACGGCGGCAACAACAGCTTCTGCGAAGCGCTGTACTTCGGTTTGCCGTCGTTGATCATTCCGTACTGCTGGGACGGCCACGACAACGCCGCCCGCGCCGAGGAAGTCGGCGTCGGTCGCTACCTGCCGCGCTTTGCCGATCCGCTGTCCGCACTGCCTGAGGCCCTCGCCCAATTACTGGCCGACCCACCCATGCAACAACGCCTCGCCGCGCTCAGCCAAACCATGCAGGCCAGTCGCGGCACGGACGTCGCGGCTAGGGCCATCATGGCACTGCCCAACCCCTAGGGCATTCGCGCGCCCTGTAGGAGCGAGCCTGCTCGCGAAAGCGGTGGGTCAGTAAGTGAAGATGTTGAATGTACTGCCCCCATCGCGAGCAGGCTCGCTCCCACAGGATTGAGGCGGTGAGCGCCCTTTAGGCCTTGAGGATCATGAATACCTTGCGCACCGGCGTGAGGTTTTCCCAGGTGCCTTTGAAGCCAGCAGCCACCACGAAGGTCGCGCCCGCCCTGAATTCCTGGCTGACACCCTGGCTGTCGGTCAGCCGGACGTGCCCCTCGAGCAGATGACAGAGTTCATCGTAATCGCACTCACACCGCTCCAGGTGCTGCGGGGCTTCCCAGATCCCGGCGACGGCTTTTTTCTCCGGCGCCACAAAGTGCCGCCAACTGTGGCTGAGGTACGGGGTGTCGACCACGGCTGGATCGCTGGTCAGCACGTCAACCACGGGCAAATCGAGGTTGGCAAAATCGATGATGTGTTCAGGCATGCTCATGCTCACTCCAGTTCAAGAATCAAAGCCAATCCCCAGCGCGTCGAAGCCTTTGAGCAGCCAGTCACGCCGGCCGGTCAGGTCTTCGCGGGCCAGAGAGCGCTGCGCCAGCGACACGCCGACATAACGCAAGGGTTCGGGCGGAAACGCAAAAGGTGCGGTGGACGTCATCGCCAGTCGCGTGCGCTCGGTGGATTGACCCTCGAGCAAATCCAGCAGGGTCAACGCCGCGAAACGGCTGGCGGACACGCCCTGCCCGGTGAAGCCTTGGGCATAAGCCACCCGGCCGCCGAATGAGGTGCCGCAGAACATCGTGGTACGCGCGGAAGTGTCGATGATGCCGCCCCAGGCATGGCTGAAGCTGACGTCCGCCAGAGTCGGAAACGCCGCCTGAAACTGCCGAGCCAGAGTGGCGAAGCTTTCCGGGCGCTGGGTCAAGGCCTCGTCACGACGACTGCCGAAGTGATAAATCGCGTCGTAGCCGCCCCACAGGATGCGGTTGTCTTCAGTTTTGCGCAGGTAGTGAAACTGGTTGCCACTGTCGGCAATCCCGTAGCGTCCCGCCCAACCGATGGCGCGCAGCTGCGATTCATCCAGCGGCTGCGTCGCCAGGGCATAGTCATAAATCGGAATGACTTTGGACTTGAGCTTTCCCAGCAGCGGCGGCGCGATGTTGGTGCCCAGCGCGACCTTCGCGGCTTTGACCCGGCCCAGCCCGGTCTCCAGTACCGAGTGATTGCCGTCTTCACGCAGAGCGGTGACCGGCGAATGCTCGAACAACTGCACGCCTTGCGCCAGGCAAACGCGGCGCAATTCGGCGACCATCTTCACCGGATTGAGCAAGGCGTAATTGGGCTCGAACACCCCGGCGACATAAGCCGGGGAATCCAGGTACGACCTGAGCGCCTCGCCTTCCACAAACTCGCAATCGATGCCGAAACGCGCGTAGTTTCGCTGCATCGATCGGAGGCCGTCGATCTGCCACGGCTGGCTCGCCACGTTGAGTTTGCCCTGACGCTCGAACGCCACGTCCATGCCGTAGCGTTGCAAATCCTCTTCAAAAGCCACCAGATTTTCCCGGCCCAGCCGCACCAACTGTTCCGCCTCCTGGGGCCAACGCTTCAACGCGTTCGCCACTCCGTGGGAAATACTCGGCGCGCAAAATCCGCCATTGCGCCCGCTTGCCTCACCGCCGCAGCGCCCGGCTTCCAGCACGACGATGGTTGCGTCAGGCCAGCGCTGGCGGGCCAGCAGCGCCGTCCACAAACCGACAAAACCACCGCCAACAATCGCCAGGTCACAGCTCAGGTCAGCAGTGAGCCTTGGTGCCACGCTGGTCTGCGCCGGCATGGACCGCCAGACCGGATAAGGCTGGGCCTGCGCCAGGGATTGATTCACACCGGGAACGGACATGCCGCCATGCTCCAAAGACATTGATGCGCCGACGCTAAAGCAATCACCGTCGACTTCACAGACGCGACCGGCCGACAAACCTCGCAGCGGACACGGGCGGAAACCCGGCACTTCTGGAATACTCAGGGCCTTGTCCCGATCAGCCGCATGGAGCCCCGCCGTGGAAGTCCCCGAGCTACACACCACCCCCACCTTCCAGGCTGATCCGGCGAGCACCCACACCCACGAAGTCGCGGTGCGTTATCACCAGGCCTGGAAACGCCGCGACCTCGACGCCGTGATGGCGCTCTACGATCCGGCCATCGAATACAACGACTTCTTCCAGAACCGCAGCCTCGACTACCCGCAGCTGCGCGACTACCTCCAGGCCAGCATGCCTGTGGGCTCACAAGAGCTTCAGGCCTACACCGACCGCCTGCGCATCGACGGCGACACCGCGTTCCTGCAATACCGCGTAACCCTCAACGGCAGCCAGGGACTGGTGTCATTCCGCACCGTGGAAGCCTTGTCGGTGCGCGACGGACGAATCATCAAGGTCAACGAACACGCGGTACTCGTCAGCCAGGCGCCCGCCCTCACCCGCCCCGCGTACAGCGCCGAAGCCGTCAGCCGTTTGGGTCTGTCAGCGCGCCAAGTCGCGGCGCTGGCCAATGATCTGCAGCAGTACTTCGAGCAGACCAAACCCTACCTCGACCCACGCCTCGACCTGTCCCACGTCGCCGCCGCCACCGGGTACACCCGCAACCAGATTTCGTTCTTTCTCAACCAAGTGCGCGGCCAGACCTTCTACACCTTCCTCAATCAATTGCGCTTGGACGAAGCGCTCGCAGGCCTGGACAGACTAGGCCAAGAATCGCGCATCGAAGTCATCGCCAGCGCTTCGGGGTTTAACTCGTTGTCGACCTTCTATCGTTGCTTCAAGCAGAAGACTGGGTGTTCGCCGAAGGCTTATTTGCAGCAGCGGCACGCGCCATAGTCGTCGACCGCATGGCCATCTAAGCCCGGCCTGTATTGCGGATATACAAAACAGAGGCGTATGGCCATTATGCCGACAGGGACGGTGCGTATCGTCCATCGTCTTGGGGATGCCTATGCTCGAACATGTGTCGAAATCCGCTCGCTACCTGACCCTCTCCACCTGCCTGTCAGGCCTCAGCGGTTGCGCGTCCGATGGCGGCCTGGGTGAAATGGTCGTCGTTGGAGGGATCATCGCCGCCGCGAGCGGCGACACCGGAACGATGCTCGCCCTGGGCGCAGCGGCGGCCGGCTCCGTGGTCGTAGCGTCAGCACTGTCTGATGACCCGGCACCGAACACACCCCCCACCGCATCGCAGCCGGCCGGCGCCGCACCCATCGCCTACACGCCAGCCCTCGCCCCAACGGCACCCGTCCAGGCCCCGGCCGTACAACCCGCCATCGCGGCAAGCACCGTTAATTACTGTTACGCCTACCTCTCGGTAAAAGACCAGCGCGGCTCAACCTGCAGCCCCGTGGCCGTACTCAACGATACCGACAGCAGCGGCGCCATCTTCCAGACCCGCCTGAACAGCTACGTGGACAAGGTCAAGCAAGCGCAGCCCGGCATCTGGGGCGATTTCGAATACGCCGAGACCGTCAAAATGTACAACGCGTTCATCTATCAGATGAAACCCAAGGCAGGCTTCGAAGCGAAGAAACAAGACGCCGGGCTGATTTGCTATCCGTCAATGTTGGCGGCGGACGCGTCACTGAACACCCTGAAGAAGAATGATTCGACGGTGAAGATTGTGGGTTGGCCGTAGCAGCGACCTGACTGAAACATCGATGGCGAGGGGCCCCGCCCCTACGCCATACCGCGATGAATCAGGCCGGTGAATCCATCCGATCCAGCGCCCGATTCACCGCCAGTTCACCCAGCATGATGATTTGCGCGATGCCTAACAGCGCGTTGCGACTGGTCGCCCTTGCACGCTGCTGATGACATCGGGCGACTAAACCCGATCACTGATGGGCAGTGACGGGAATCAAGTTACCGATGGGAATCAAGGCGCACAAGCCGGCGGATTCGCTCTGATGTGTAGGCAAAGGCACAAGGTGTTGTGGCTTTCAGGACGTAACGTGGAGGCTAATTAAACGCGTGGCGTTAGGTGCGTTTAATCAGCTCGTTGCCGAGTAGTTTTGCGGTTAACAGGAGTTCAGGATCGATGCTGGATATAAGCGCGGACAACACCCACGTAACCGTTGACCCCATAAACGCTGAAATATCATTCTTCGGAACGCCGCATCTCCGCCCGAGTAGGCATAGACCAGTCCGAAGCTCTTTTTTCATAGATCGATTCTTCTGGCTTTGGCGTTTCGTAACCAAAAGCCAGTAAATAAACGGCGAACGATAATGCTGCCACCCCTGCACGCCCAATGGGACCCGCGTCTTTTCGAAGGCGCCCCCCAGGGGCAACATGAATTGTTGTACCTCGAATGTACGCAAACACCGCCTGACCAAAAAACACCTGCAAGAGAAGCACTGTCCAAAAACTCGGCCACTCCCCTGCGAATCGAACAGATACGTTTACGAGCGAGGCGGTCAACATCAACAGCATTAACAGAGACTGATAGCGCCTCAAAAACTTCATCACTCGACTATCCGGTTGCAAAACGCTTGCTCCCATCAATGAACCCTTAAATCCGCGCACTTAGATATCGGCAAGCCATCGAAGAACTCGAGTCGCTGACCGCCAACGATGCGGGCCGGATCCGCCGGAAGAATTGGAATCCCGCGGGTCGAATCTCCTCGCGTAAGGACGGCGTGTCGGTCAGCTTTTTCTATCGCTATCGGTGGGGAGACCCAAACAAAGAATACGACTGGGGGTCCTGGCCACGCAAATCCGTGCAGGCCTTGGAGGTCAGCTTGGATGTCATCGACCGCTGCCAAAACCATGTGCTGGCAGGCTCGCGGCTGAGGCGTCATTACCTGCATTACGTATTATTGAAGATCAGATCACTCCTCGTGCTTTGTATGCGCAGATCTGTTCATCTGAATATCCCAGCTCCCGCAAAACGCTGACACTGTGCTCGCCCAAACCTGGTGACGGCTTCTCTTCAACCATTTCGGTGTAAGGCATATGGACTGGGTGCTTCACGTAGCAATTTCCCGATTGGGCCGGCACCTCCACAATCATGCCGCGATGTTGCACTTGCGGGTCGGCGATTGCCTCGGCCACCGTGTTGATCGGACTGCAGGGCACATCCGCCGCCTGAAGTGTCGCCATCCAGAACTCACGGCCGTTCTCTTGCAATCTGGCAATCATCAAGGGCTCCAGATGAGCGTGGTTCTGCGCGCGCAACGGGCCGTCACGCAGCAGCGGATCATCGATCCACTCAGGTCGCTGCATAGCGATGCACATCCGTTGCCACTGCTCTTCGGTATCAACACAGATGGCGATCTGTTCGTCGGCGGTGGCGAAGGCCTGGAACGGCGCGATCAGCGCGTGGCGACTGCCCAGGCGGCGCGGTAGATCACCCACCTGCAGGAAACGCGCTACAGCGTTCTCCATCATTGCCAGTTGACAATCGAGCATCGAAATATCGATAAACGACCCCTTTCCGCCCTCCTGCCCCCTGCCCACTAGCGCTGCCAGCACCCCGACGGTGGTGAATAAGCCAGATCCGATATCGCCCAGCGAAATGCCCACGCGCGCAGGTGGTCCGAACTCTTCGCCGGTAATGCTCATCATGCCGGACATCGCCTGTGCGACCACGTCAAAAGATGGCAAATGCTTATAAGGGCCATCCTGCCCAAAACCTGAAATGGCGGCGTAAACCAGTTGTGGGTTCAACTCACTCACGGCTTCATAACCAAACCCCAATCGTTCCATCGCCCCCGCCCGGTTGTTTTCAATGAACACATCGGCCGTTGTCAGCAACTGGCGAAGAACAGCTTTGCCCTCTTCCTCTTTCAGGTTCAGCGCGACGCTGCGTTTGTTCCGGTTGACGCTATTGAAGTAGATACTTTCCTCGTCTTTGAACGGCGCAACGCCGCGGGTGTAATCCCCTCCTTGCGGCCGTTCAATCTTGATGACGTCAGCCCCGAGCATCGCGAGCAGCCAGGTTGAATAAGGCCCTGCCAACATATGCGTGGCATCGATGACACGAATGCCGCTAAGAGGCCCTTTATTAGGTATTTCAGATTTAATCGACATGACTTCACCCTGCCCGGCAACTAAAGCTGCCAGCGAATAATGAGGAGTTAAATTAGAGAAAGTCGCTGTTCATCCAGGCGTCAGCACTTTCTACTCTTGGTAACGCGATAACATTGGTGTTTCAAGACACCGCAAAGTTGTTCTAAAGCCCTTTCCACGAGGGAGAACGTTTTTGCTGAAACGCTGCAACGCCTTCACGAAAATCAGCCGAGTGATAGCAACGCAACAACACATCTTCGTCCTCGACACTGGCAACTTGCGCGTCGCGAAGACGGCGCAAGGTGGTTTTGGTCGCCCATAATGTCAATGGCGCAAGCTGCACCAGATGTTCTGCGACCCGTTCGGCGGCAGTTTCCAACGCGTCCTCGTCGACCAGCTCCCGGAACGCGCCGCTTGCCATCAAGGCTGGCGCATCCAGCAAGCGGGCGCTGAATACCATTTCCTTTGTCACCGCCGCGCCGAACAGATCGACCAGACGCTGATAGTTCAAGGCGCTGAGGCAATTGCCAACGGTCCGGGCAATGGGGAATCCAAACCTCGCCGACCGGCTGATGAGGCGCACGTCACACGCCGCGGCGATCAGCGCGCCCCCGCCCACGCACGGCCCCGCGATAGCGGCAACGGTGGGAAACGTCAGCGCTTCGAGCGACCGGATGAGCGTTTCACTGTGAGCTTCGAGTTCAAGAAACTCGGCTGTCGTCTTCGCATCCTCCAGTGCGCCGAAATCTGCCCCCGCCATGAACGAGGGCCGTTTTCCGGTTGCGCCGGTCAGCACCAGTGCCTTGACCGAGGCATCGTGTGCAAGCTCCTGGAAGATGTGCGTCAACGTCACTTCCATGCCCGGGGACATCGCGTTCAAAGCGAGAGGTCGATTGAAGATGACCCATTCAATGCTCCCACGCCGTAACCGAACAATTTCGCCGCTCTCTTCGATTTTCATAGTTGAATCCTGTCAGGCCATTTATTGAGTGCTACAACAGGGCGGCCGCAGCCGCTGCTGCTGGTTTAACTGTTAACCCGTTCTCCGGATTGCAGCAGATGGCAATCCTGTTCCGGCAAATGCAGCAGCACCACCTGCCCCACCCGATAGTCCACGGTTGGAGGGGTAAAGGCGCGCACCGAAAGGCCAGCACCAATGTCCACCAACACGTCGCAATACTCGCCGAGGTAGGCCGTGCGCAGCACCGTGCCGGGCAACACATTGGTCACACCTTGATTGGGCCCGACGATGCGAACCTTGGAGGGACGGATGCACAGGGTGATTTCTGCACCAGGACCGGCACCACTGCGGTCAACGCCTACCAATGACTGTTCGCCGAAGCGCAATGTGCCGGGCCCCGTCAATACGCCTTTGATCACGTTGTTGCTGCCGATGAACGCCGCGACAAACGCGTTGGTCGGCAGCTCGAAAATTTCCCTCGGCGAACCTAGTTGTTGCACGCTGCCTCCATTCATGACCGCCACCTGGTTGGCCGTCACCAAGGCCTCGCCCTGATCGTGGGTGACGTAGACCGTCGTCAGTCCAAGCAAGTCATGTACTCGACGGATTTCGAAGCGCATTTCTTCCCGAAGGTGCGCATCAAGGTTCGACAGCGGTTCGTCGAGCAATAGAATGCTCGGCTCGACAATAAGCGCCCGCGCCAGCGCCACACGCTGCTGTTGCCCACCCGACAACTCGGAGGGATAGCGGTCAGCCAGGTGGTCGAGGTGTACGGTCTTCAGGGTTTTAGTGAGCTTTTCTTGCAGGGCCGCGCGCGGCACCTTGCGTATCTGCAAGCCAAACGCCACATTCTCGGCCACGGTTTTGTGCGGCCACACTGCGTAGTTTTGAAAGACCAGCGAAATATCCCGGCGCTCCGGAGGGACCACGCCCTGCGAGCTGGAAATGACCCGGTCATTGACGCGGATTTCGCCTGCAGAGGGGGTTTCGAAACCGGCCAGCAACTGCAGTGTGGTCGACTTGCCACAGCCGGATGGACCGAGCAACGCCAGCAGCGTTCCATCCTCCACGGTCAGGTCGATACCTTTCAGCGCCTGGAACTGGCCGAAGCTTTTTTGCAAATCACGGATCTGGATCTGGCTCATTGGGCGACTCCGGGTTCAACACTGGCACGTTTATGTTTCGCCAGCTTCACGCTGAGCATTTGAGCGATCGCCACCACCACCATGGTGACAACCAGAAGCAATACGCTGGCGGCAGCCACTGCCTCGTAATTGCCGCCATCCTTGTAGTTGTAAATCAAAGTGGTCATGACGTTAGTGCTGGGCGTTATCAGGAACACCGCGACCGAGAGTTCCCTCATCACGGGGATAAACACCAAAAGCCAGCCTGAAATCAGCCCGGACCTCATCAACGGAGCCGTGATACTGGTGAATGTCTTCGACTCACTGGCGCCCAGAATGCGTGCGACCCGCTCCAGGTCCGGGCTGATGCCCTTGAGCATCGCCACGCCATGCGAATAAGCGATGGGCAGGAACGTCGCGACGAACGCTGCAATGATGATTGCCGAGGTTCCGTAAAGGCTCAAGGGTGGCTGGGTATAGGCGGCGAAGAAGCCCACCGACAACACAATCCCGGGGATGATGATCGGCAGATTGGTCAACGCCGCGATAATGGTCGTGCCCGCGACCAGGCGGCGTTCGACGATATAGGCAATGAGGGTTCCGAGCAGGACGCAAAGACTGGCGCCGATGGCGGCGTAGGTCAATGAGTTGATAATCGCCGCCTGAGTTTCAGCGTTCTCCAGAATCGCCCATCGATACCAGTGAAACGTCAGGTTGCTCAGCGATGGTCCCTGGCCCCAGGCTTTGGAGAGCGAAACGACGATCAAGGCGAAGTAAGGCAGGATCACCGACGTCACCGGGACAATCAGCGCGAACAACAACCCGGCCCAGCGCCAGCCTTTCAGATCGATGCGGCGCCCCGCCCGGCTCTTGCCACCGATCATTACAAAGCGTCTGCGGCCAAGCATTTTTTTGCGTACCCAGAACAACCCACCAGTGAGCAACAGAAGCGGCATGCAATACGCCGCCGCCATGTATAGCTCAGGCGGGAACAACTGATAGAACTCGGCCAGTTTAGTGGTGACGACCGATGTCCCTGAAGGTGTGAGCAAAAAGGCTGGAACACCGAAAAGGGTCATCCCCTGAATGAAGGACAGAATGAAACCGACGATAACCGAAGGCATCACCATCGGAATGGTCACGCTGAACATTGTGCGCAAAACGCTGGCGCCGAGGGTCGTCGCCGCGTCTTCCAGTTCGACCGCCATTTCATCGAGCGCACTGGCGACAATGGTGAAGGTATACGGGACGGTATAGATGGCGCAGACGAAGATTGCGCCGCTCATGGAATAGATGTTGAACAAGGGCAAATCGCCGCCCGAAATTTGTCGGTAGAGCGTATTCAGCCAACCGGCGTTAGGTGCCGCGAGCAAAATCCACCCCAGTGCACCGATGAACGAGGGGGTCACGAACGCCCCCAGCGTGAGCATCCTGATGAGCCCCCGGCCGGGCATGTTGGTACGCGCCACCAGCCAGGCCAGTGGAACTCCCAGCAGCGTTGAGATCGCTGCGGTCGAGAACGCCAAAATAATCGAATTAATTATGGGCTGGAGCATGCCTTTGGCAGTCACCAGACGCACGTAATTGTTCAGCGTCCATTGTTGCGTAGCGTCATCGTGCACGCTATTGAACAGAATCCAGCCGACCGGTTGCGCAACTAATAAGAACAGCGCCGCCAGAACCACGGTCACCACAGTCCAGCGTACCCAGGGTCGGTGTCGTCGAAGCTCGGCGCCAACGGTCGCTGAGGAAGTGCCTATCGCAAAAACGCCCATAAAGGGGTCACTCCTGAATCTACCGTCGCCAGGCCGTTCGGCCTGGCGGGTATTGGTTCAACCGATGATGTCTTTCCACTTGGCGATACCTTCAGCGACTTCGGCCGCCAGGTCTTCAGGTGGATTGCGGTACCAGTTTAACTGGGACAGGCTGCGACCCCCGGCCCATGGGACGTCAGTGCGCAATGTCGGCCAGAAGTTTGCCGCCAGGATCTGCGAGACTTCAGGGTCATACAAAAAATCGGAGAACAGCTTCGCCGCACTCGGGTGCGGGGCTTTCAGTGGAATGGCACTCAAGCCCAGATTGAGGATGGTTCCGTCGGTCGGGGTAACTACGTTTATCGGATTGCCAGTCGCCTTTTGCGCGAGCGAATAACTGAATGGCGCACCCAGACCCACAAGGCGCTCGCCTGACAGAATGTCGGTGACAGTATCCACGTTCGACTGGCCGACCTTGGGGTTCAATTTCGCTAGTTCCTTGAGGTAATGGTCGCCGTACTTTTTACGGATCGCTACCACCCAGGAAGCGACATCCCCGGAGAAGGACGGGCTGCCGACCGTCAGCTTATTGGCCCATTGAGCATCCAGTGCAGCCTCCCATGAGGTGGGCGCTGATGTGACTTTATCCGACTGGAAATTCAGGCTGGTCAGGCTGATGGCGCCGACCTGGTAGGTTTCGTCCTTGTCCAGCCCCTGGAATTCCTGCGGCAGAAACTCGGTACCTGCAGGTTTGTAAGGCATCAATGCGCCGATCTTTTTCAATTCCAGGTAGTGAAGGATGTTGGTACTGCCCAGCGAGTCGCAGTTGGGCGCATTATTCTGCAGCTCAAGACGCAAGCGGGTGTAGATGGTTTGCGATGCCTGACGCAGCAGGTTGACCTTGATCCCCGGGTAGCGCCGGGTAAATGCGTCGCGGATGGCTTCAATGGTCCGTTGTTCGTAGGAGCCCCAGTAAAGGTTGAGGGCGCCCTCTTTCTGCGCAGCCGCGTACAGCGATTCGTCGGCCGCGAACGAAGGACGTATCAATCCTGCGGCTAAACCTGCCCCCGCGATACCGCTCGCTTGCAAAAATCTGCGCCGTGTAAATTCGACCATATCAATGCCCCTTCGCTGTTGCTGCTTAATAATTGTGAGTGGATAGCCGTGATTCGGTGGTTCAGTAATCGCCTGTCGTTGCGCCGCCATCGACAATGAGCACTTGCCCGCTCATGTAACTGGCGTCGTCGGAGGCGAGAAACACCACCACGGAGGCGATTTCTGCAGGTTGTGCAGGCCGGCCCAGTGGCATTTTTGCGATCCAGCGCGCCCTGACCTCCTCTGGCACACTCGCCAAAATAGAAGTCTCGACGATCCCGGGTGCTACGGCGTTGACCAGTACACCATGGCGCGCGGCCTCCAGAGCTACGGTGTGAGTCAACCCCACCACGCCCGCCTTGGCCGATGAATAATTCGCCTGACCGTAGGCGCCGAGGATCGCTGTGGAAGCGATATTGATGATCCTGCCCCAACCGCGCCCGACCATCGCCGCCAACCCGAATTGACACCCCAACCATGAGCCACGCAGGTTGACATCGATCACCGCATCCCATTCTTCATCGGTCATCTTCATCAAGGTTCTATCACGCACGATGCCCGCCACGTTGACCAGAATGTCCACGGCTTTGAAGGCTGGTGGCAAATCAGCCATGCCCACGGTCCAACTGGCACGGCTGGAAACGTCAAGATTGATCGCCATTGCCTGATAGCCCTGCGCGATCAGGGAGTGAGCCAGTTCAGCGCCACCGTGGCCAAGGTCGGCAATGATGACCGCGGCACCCTCTTGCGCCAGGCGCTGACAAATGGCCGAGCCGATGCCGCCAGCACCGCCGGTGATCAATGCAACATGACCTTGCAGGCGTGTGCTCATGACTCGCTCCCTGTGCGGCAGGCGACTGCGAATACGTCTTCGCCTTCCTGCACCACTTCACCGCTCTGGTTGAGCAGGCGCAACTTGACTCTGGCAATGCCCCGCGCGGGGTTTGATTGGCTTTTGCGCAATTCTTCGATTTCAGCCACGTAATGCAGCGTGTCACCCGCGAAAACCGGTGCGACGAATCGGCGACGGGTCTCAAGGAAAGCGATTATTGCCCAGTCATCAATACTCGAACGCAGGCCGGTGCTGATGGAGTGAGCCAACATGCCATGGGCAATTCGCCGCCCAAAGGTGCCTTGGCGCGCAGATTCCTCATCCATATGAAGCGGGTTGAAATCCCCGGTCAATCCCGCGAACAGAACGATATGGGTTTCTGTCAGCGTGATTCGCGACGATACCAACGACTGCGTGGCTACCAGATCGTCGAAGTAGAGGGTGGTACTCATGGGTGGCTCCTTGGGCGAAAAACCGGCAACGAGGTGGATGAATCCGCTTCAATGAACGCAACCGACACGTCCATGCCGATGGTGATCTCGTCGAACGCTATGCCGTGAAGTTGCGACAGCATCAGGGGCCCCTCTGCAAGCTCGACGAGGGCGCATACGTAAGGCGCCGCCAGACGTGAATGCCCGCGATGGATTACCGAGTAGGTAAATAGCGTGCCGTGCCCGCTGACTTGCACCCATTCGGGTTTTATCGACAGGTCGTCCAGGCAGTGGTCCCTTGGGTACCACTGCCATGTGCCCGACACAGGGTTGCGTTGAACGAGCAAACGCCCTTCCCCAAGAGCGGCCCACCAGGGTGCCGACATGGCGTCGATTACAACCGGACTGAAAGTGGTCATATCGCGGCTCCTCAGACGGTCAGAATGACAGTGGCAGCGGCACAGAACGTTCCGCCCAACCCATGAATCAATGCGACTTCCGCGTTTTCCACCTGCACCCCAGGCCCTTCACCGCGCAACTGCCGGACGCCTTCAATCAACGCCAGCAGGCCGCGCTTGCCCGGATGGTTGGACGCCAACCCGCCACCATCGGTGTTGCACGGCACTGAGCCACCAATGCTCAAATGGCCGTCCGCGACGAACCGCCCGCTTTCGCCGCGAGGGCAGAAGCCGAGGTCCTCGAGCGCCAGCATCGGCGTGATGGTAAAGGCATCGTAAAGCTGCGCCACGTCGACATCGCCGGGCGTCAAGTTGGCCATTTCAAAAGCGCGGGGACCGGTGCGAGCGGCAGGCGTGATGAGTTCGCGGGACATCTGGCTGATTTGCGTGCGTTGTGTGGCCATGCCAAAACCGCTGACGAAAACTGGCCGGGTCCGGCAATCAAAGGCTCGTTCCCGACTGGTCATCACGATAGCGCCGCCGCCGTCCGTGACGACGCAGCAATCGAGCCGGTGCAAAGGTGAAGCGATCATCGAAGAATTGAGCACGTCGTCAACCGTAATTGATTTACCGCCCAGAAAAGCATGTGGATTTTCAGCCGCGTGTTGCCGGAATGTCACCGCTACCTGAGCTAGCTGCTCTGCGGTGGTGCCATAGAGGTGCATATGACGCTGGGCGTACATCGCATACGTAGAAATGAGCGTCGGTGAGAAGGGCAACTCGAATTGACCCGGCCCCGCCGGCAGGACGAACGGGTCGAACGACGGGGTCTTCAATGGCCACCAGCGTGGTGAAGCGGCGTAACTGATCACCACGACATCCGCCAGCCCGGCAGCAATCGCCACCGCCGCGTGTGCGGCATGCACCAGATAGGAACAGCCCCCGACGTCGGTGCTGTCGAACCAGCGCGGTTCAATGCCCAGGTACTCGGCCATTTCTGTGATGCTGTTGACACCGCCCCCCTCGGCCCAGTCGCCGGAGGCCACACACAAGCCGTCTACATCCCCGAGCGTCAACCCTGCCTGGGCCAGCGCTGCCTGGATGCATTCCACCTGGATCGCGAAAGGATGCACATTGGGCGCGTCCCTCCTGGGTGACTCATAGGCGCCGACAATGGCAGCGCGTTCGGAAACGTTCAAGGCACACTCCTGAAAAGATCGAAAGCCATGCCCCACAAATTCCGTCATCAAGCGCCCTGCGAACAAGCAGTTAGAACACGCACAACTGGTGCATTCACTGCACGTGTTAGGTGGCATAAAACTTGCCTTTGTCGTTAACATCGACACGTGGAATATCTATGAATCGACGCCTCCCGCCACTTCTCGCTGTACGTGCCTTCGAAGGGTTCAGTCGTTGTGGAAGCGTGCGCCAGTGCGCCGAAGAACTAGCGGTTTCACATACCGTGATCTCCCGGCATATCCAGAATCTGGAAGCCGCAGTGGGCACAAAATTGGTCAAGAAATCAGGTCGTGGACTTGAGATGACGCGTGAAGGCCACCGCTACGCGGCACAGCTGCGACGAGCGCTGGATATTATCGCCGACGCCAGCAGTGACCTGCGTCAAGGCGAAGACGCGCTGCACGTCTGCTGCATGGCGGGCCTGGCTTCCAGGCGGTTGCTGGGAAGACTGGGTGAGCTGGAAGAAGCACTCAACGGCCGTGAGCTGACGCTCGAACCGACCAGCACGCGTCCCGACTTCAGCCGCAATGAAGCAGATGCCGAGATTGTCTACCTTGAGGAGCTCAATCTCGGCGAGGAACTGTGCGCTGAGCTGTTTGCCCGGCCCTTGATCCGGGCAGTGGCCAGCCCCTCGTTTTGCAACCGCTTCGCTGAAGTGACCTGCGCCGAAGATTTGCTGGGTTTACCATTGATCCATGAGCGTAATACACAGCGCTGGTCGCAATGGTTCAGCATCGCCGGTGTCACAGATATTCCCAGATTACGCGGACCTCGACTGTGGCACGGTCACCTTACGCTCGAAGCAGCCTGTATGGGTCAGGGTGTGGCCCTGGTCAGCGAGCTGCTAGCGGACGAAAAAATTGCCGCTGGCGAGCTGATCGATGTATTGCCAATAACGATTCGTCTGGGCGGGTATTACTTCATCGCACCGACTCGAAAATGGAACGATCAAGCCATCGTCCGGCTGCGTCAGTGGCTGCATTCCGTGTTCCCCGGCGAATTGGAAAAAGGCGACATTAATGCACCAGTCCGCGTCCCGACTTCCGCTTCTGCACCGCAATAGTACCTTTCATGAACGAGGAGCCATGCAATGAACTCCCCCCTACCGAGTGGCAGGCCTTACGAGAAGGCGTTGATCAAAGATGAATGGATCGACCTCTATGGCCATATGAACATGGCGTATTACGTCATGCTTCTCGATGACCTGGGCCATCGCATTCTGGAGCAGTTTGGGATGGGTAAGGGCTACACACTTGAGTTTAACTGCGGCCTCTTCACCGTTGAGGCGAATCTAAAATACCTCAGGGAGGTCTGCGCAGGCGATCCACTGCGCGTAGAGCTCACGCCTGTCAGCTTCGACGAAAAACGCCTGGTCACTCAGGTCGAGCTCTACCATGACGAACAAAACTATCTCAGCGCGACCATGCACCAGACGGCGGTGCATGTGAGTCTCGACACTCGCAAAGTGTGCCCATTTGGCGACGAAGCTCGGCGGCGACTGCAAAGACTGATGGACGCATACACCTCCACCGACTTCAACCTTCCGAGCCGGGCGTCTTCAGATTAGATACCCTGCGCGTCTTATGGACGCCGCGAGCAATATTGCGAAACGCAAAGATCGGTCAGCACTTGGCTTTCTATCGGACATATGTCGCTGTCGTATCGTTAGGCACTACTCGTTCAATACCCAGCCCGTGGCTTGCGGCCTCCAGCGACATATAGGATCCGTCAAAGCTCAACGCATAAGGTCGTTCCGGTTGCGCGGGTCAGTTTTCAACCGGTGTTGACAAGTAAGTCACCAAAGACTTCTTCGACCAACGCGCGATCCTTGAACCCTGCTCCCCGAATACCCATAGCCGACTCTAGCAGGATGTTCTCGCGCAGATCGGAAGTGATCGAGCCAACGGTGGGGCCAAGAGCAACGGCAACATGAAGCAATGGCCAGGAAGTCGAACGGCGTCGGCTGGGAACATGGCACGGATGATAAAGAGCGTTGCCAGGGCAGGATCAAGGACAACGAATCGATGAACTCAGCCCTGGCAGTGATGCCGAGCGAGCGAAACAAGCGGACCGTTTGGACGGTACCAACACACAGCTTCAAGGCGCCCACTTCGCGACACTCCCTCCCGACCTGATCCGGCCCTGCATTTTGGCCGGATCACCGCGCGGCAGCGTAGTTCTGGACCCGTTCGGCGGTGCCGGTACCACGTCGCTGGTATCCATGCGGGAAGGCCGCCGTTCTATCGTCTGCGAGCTGAACCCGACTATGCCGCAATGGCCCAGCGCCGAATTGATGCGGCCTGGCTCGACGGCGCAGCACAGATGGACTGTCTTTCACGATTCAGCGCCAGCCGCATACCCCCCTACTCCCACCTTCTGCCGCCACGCGCGGCATGAAGCATTTGATGAAACGAGAGCTGATCAAAATCAGGGAGTTGCAGCGCCGGCACTGGGGCGAAAACGGCACACCCGAGTGCCCACAGGCGATCCGAAACCACATACGAAACGGAGTGGTGCCGGGCGAGCAGATCGGAAAACTCTGGTACGTTGACTGGACCGCCTTCAACCGGTCGGACGGCAACGACTTGGCAGCGATGGTATTGAATGGAGCTACATGATGGCACCACGGCCGCGCAATCCTGCGAACAAAAGCCTTCCGCAGAACCTGTACTTCGATGCGCGGCGATCGACTAATCGCTACCGTCGGCCTACCGACGGGAAGTGGTTCCAGTTCGGTACCGAACGCATCAAAGCGCTCGACGCCGCGAAACAGTCGAACCTGGAATTTATGCGCGGCGCTGACCTAGTCGGTGCCGTGATGTCCGCATCATCAGAATCGTTCACCACCCTTCTCGACAAGTACGAAGCCGACGTACTGCCGCCTCGCGAGTTGGCAAAGGGCACGCGACGGCTTTATGCAGTGCACTTCCGGCGCTTCCGCAAGCAGTTCGCGGAAAAGGCCGTCGACCAGATATCGATTCGCATGGTCGACAGACATCCTGGACATGTGAGTGAGTGCATGACCAAAACTATCAGCGTGACCACGAAGAAGTGGTCTGGTCGGATGCGATTCCAGCTAAATATCAGCGAAATCACCGGATAGTTTTGCGCGGGTTTTGCGCAGGCACAAAAAAGCCGATCTATCTGATCGGCTTAAGTGTCTGGTTTTAATCAGGAAATATGGTCGGGACGGAGTGATTCGAACACTCTACCCCTAGCACCCCATAAAGGTGAATACCAATCCAAAGCAATCCTTACAAATCTAACGACAACCTCATAACCCTTTATTTTACTAGCCACTAGCTATTTTACAGTCCGACCACATCCGATAGAATTCCGTCAAAGCCAATATCAATTGGCAACGAATTGGCAACTGGAGCAACGGATAGGCAATGGCAAAGATCACCGACCGACAGATGACTGCGAAGCCAGGCAGTAATGATAAATGGCTGAGCGAGGTTGCCATCTGGGGGCACGGCAGTTTGGTAGCACGCATCACGCCCAGCGGTGAGCGCCTTTTCTACTTTCGCTACTCAAACAGCAGCGGTGACCGTGACACCTACCCAATTGGTACCTACAGTCGCGATGGACTAGAAGGCACTATGACGCTCGCCGAAGCAGGCCAGCGAGCAAAAGAGCTTGCTGGTCTGCACAAAGCAGGAACTCGCGATATCCGCGAGCATCTGGCTGCTGAGGAAGCCTCTCGCATTGCCGCACGCGATGCGGAACTAGACCGCCTAGCTTCAGAAAAGGCTAGTAAAGAAGCAGAACAAGCTCGGCAGGCTGCGAGGAAAAGCGTCACTGAGCTATTCGAGCATTGGGCCAAGGTTGATCTGATCAACCGCAAGGATAAAGGCGCAGAAGTACGTCGTATGTTTGAAAAAGACGTACTACCGCTCTTAGGAAACGTCGCTGTAGCAGACATTAAAAAAAGCCACATCACAGCAGTAACTGACACCATGCTGGCTCGCGGAGTCAATCGCGCAGCAAAAATTGCCTTTTCCCTGATGCGTCAAATGTTCCGCTTTGCAGTAGATCGCGACTTAATTGAATACGATCCAACCGCCAGTATCCGTAAAGCCAAGATTGGCGGCAAGGAAGTCGAACGTGACCGAGTTCTAAGCGATGAAGAAATTCGCACCTTAGCCAAGGTAGCCCCTGAAGCCGGTTTACTGCGCTCTACCGAGGCGGCGATTTGGATTGCGCTTTCTACGTGCTGTCGTATTGGGGAGCTTCTTGCCGCGCGTTGGATACATTTAGACCTTGTCAAAGGCACTTGGTTTATTCCTGCCGAGAATAGCAAAAATGGCAAATCCCACAGCATTACTCTGTCGTCGTTCGCAATCAAACAGTTCGAGTTTGTTCGAGCAATTAACGCTAACTCCGCCTGGTGTTATCCCAACACTGATGATAGCGGGCCAGTTTGCTCTAAAACAGTAACCAAGCAACTTGGTGACAGACAGCGCCAGCCAGAACAGGGCACAATGAGTCGACGAAGCTCTAAAGCCCAGGCACTACTATTGCCAGGCGGAAAGTGGACGCCTCACGACCTACGACGCACAGGTGCCACGGTTATGACCGCGCAGGGAGTCCTACCTGAGGTAGCAGAACGCTGCCTGAACCACACGGAAGAAAACAAAGTAAAACGCACCTACCAGCGTCACAGCTATACAACGGAGATGGCAGAAGCATGGTATAAGCTCGGCAAACATCTTGAGCTACTGATGCCACTCTGACAGTAGCGGTGACAATTATCAGGTTGCACTAGTAAATCACCGCCACAAAAATTAAGGAAGCACATGACAGTCTGCGATCAAAAATTTGAAGCCCATAACTTTAACACCACGATAGAGAAAACACTTAGCATATTGAGTTTATTGCACCACCGACTGGATTCTAAGTTCGACCTATCAGAACATTTGGCACGCATCCATCAAGAGATCATGGATGGCACCATCAATGCCAAGACCGTCGATCAAGAGCAAGACAATCGCACCACCCAGAGCAAAATCCGAGCCCCTTATAAAAGCCATTTTCATCATGCCTGCGTTTACACAGAGCTAGCAATAATCAATCAAAAAGAAGGCAATGAGAAGTCTGCGTGGTCGTTCATTGTCCAGGCTAACTATCAAGTTGGATTGACCTTCGGAATTCTGAGTTCATATCCAGGAGTAGATGAGGAGGAGGTACTGAGCAAACAAGGCCGCAAAGCCGCCCAAGCAAGACATTCGAAACATGACCCTGAACGACAGGAGGTTATCAGACTACTCTCCGCCCCTTCTTCTGGCGGATGGAAAAGCGAAAAGGAGGCACTTGAATCAATTATCGGACCGCTTAATAAAATCATCCTCCAAAGCTTAAAGACGCTAGGTGGGAAACGCTTTGACCTAGCAGATACCAATAAGCTTGAAACCGCGGTCAAACGTTGGCTCAAGTACGACAAGAAAAAAGCGAAAAAAGGCGAACCTCAAGACATGGTTCGCCAGACGTATGAAAAATACTCCAGCGAGTGGCTGACGATCCCCCATAATCATTGAGCGAGGAGCACAGTATCAGGCCACTACTCGTGGCCTTCCACGGCGTATATGGGGTATTTTCGGACGCACACCCTTTCCAAAGCATCTCACCCCTGGCACTGATAACTTGAAGTATTCATCGAGCTTGGTCATGTATAAAACGATCTCCCTTATCCCTTCACGCGCCAGCGCATCGGTGTGAGATATCATGCCAATTCCACAGCGCTCGTAACTTTTCTTGAAAGCATTACAGTTGTAGTAGCTCCCGCGCCCTTCGGTGACTACTGTATTCCAGTGTTCACCGATCATCCGAGCAAGGACGACATCCTGCCGAACCTGCGCCCCATCAAAAAATAAGAGCAGATGGTAGTGCAAGCCCTTGCGCCCCCCTTTCTCAAGTTTCCATGCGTAGCCCAATAGATGGCCAAACCGCCCCTTATTTAGATCCTTCAGCAGACTGCTGCGATGCTGCCAGGCATCGTCGAAAGTTATACCACCCTCGACACGAAACGCCTCCAGGTAGCTTAAATCAACTCTCAACACTAGCATGCGCGCATGGATATTGAATAAATCGTTCACATATGAATTCAGTTCATTGTAATTTTCCGTCACGGATCGTCGATAGCTCTTAAGTCGTTTCTTGAACGCAACACTCCTAACCTCGCACCTTATATCGTCCACGCAAGCATTGAGCACGCGTACAACTTCCTTTACGCGCGCACCCCACACACTGTTAATCAGGCCAATATGATTAAGTAAATCATACCGATTAATACATAAACTGAAGACTTCAAAATAGGGATTCAAGCAATATTCCGCATCATCAGCGATCTTCAAATACTCACCGCGCACATACCTAATTAAACGTCGCCCTAATGACGTCGACTTGAGTTCATCCCAACGCGAATCTTTAGAATCAATAGAAAACAATTCCTCGTCAGAGGAGGTTATTTCTCGAACCAATGGGCCTACCTTAAGAGCCAGACCAACCCTGCGATCATACTCAACACCCGACACCAACTCCCCACTATTTGTTCGATCATAGCCCTCTATCAAAAAATAACTCTCAACAATCTTTCCATCTTCATCCACTTATAACCCCTCATTAAAAACCACCTATTAAGCCGCATCACACACACATATAAAATCAATATATATATTTTATATATTAAAAACTCCATTAATACCCAGACATTAAAAACCTTTCACCTCCAGCCAGAGACAGGCATGCAGAGCAAAAAATAATTATCAACCCCTAAAAGTTAGCGTAATTTTAATACCACAATATTAAATGTTTGCCATCGAAAGAATCCTAACCATTGTCAAATACCCACTACGCAGCGAAGCAACTTTCAATCCATTCATTGATGCTGCTCTCTAGCCAGCCGACGGCCGACAAACCAATTTTCATGGGCTTCGGAAAGGACCTGTCATAACGTGGCGAACGCGGGTTCAATCGATCATAGATCGTCGACCGACTCAGCCCTGTCCGCTCCTGTACCTGCCTGATGCGCAATACTTTCAGTACGCGATTTCTATCTGCCATTTTGCCTCTCCAGACCTGCCTGAACGTAAGATTAGTTTGGCAAATGTTGATATGCAGCGCATTTGCGCCTGCATGCAAAAACCTGTCACACGCGCGCATTTTTTGATTGACAGCACTTAGATGCATGGCTCGAAAACTGTTCTTTCTCGCTTTAACCGAGGACAGGAGGCGCTGGGAACTAACTTTCTGGTGATGGGAACCAACTTTTTGGCCTTACTAGCCTTCTGAGCCACTCGATTGCACTTTCTTTCAAATCTATATCACTGCGCTGAACCCACTCATGGAACCCCAAACCATGTCATTACAGTGCTTCAGATACTCACCCACCAATACCTTTCCGCTCGCAGCCGCTGTGAAAATCGCCTGCGCCATTGTTCCACTCAACATCATTGTCCGCGGTCTAGGCCGCCTGCTACTCGGCAGCCCGCTCGTGCCAACAGCAGCTTTGCTGACCAATCCACTCCACAGCGAGCTGGGCGTGTTGTTCAGCTCGCTCCACGGCTACCTGACAAACCGCGTTACTCATCACCAGATCGGTACTCAGCCGCTCACTGCGCCGGCGAAATGTGTATTGGCAAACAGCCTCTGGCTGAGTGACGGCTATCACTTCAGCCAGCGATATCACTCAACGGGAACGAACCTCTCCCCTAAAACCTGCTGCGCCGCACGTATGCCCGCTTTCCCCAACAAGGAATAACAACCATGACTCATCAAATCGAACAAACGGCCTATGTCGGCGCCGCCCCATGGCACAGTCTGGGTAACAACCTTCCCTCAAAACAGCCCATCGAAATATGGCAACGTGAAGCTGGCATGAACTGGCAGATCAAAGAAAGCCCGGTCCATTTCCAATCTGACACCGCTGGTCACTTGGGCACCATCCACACTTTCCCAGAACAGAAAGTGCTCTACCGCTCCGACACTAAAGTGCCGCTCTCGGTGGTATCTCAGCGCTACCAGATTGTGCAGCCACGGGAGGTGCTGGTGTTCTACCGGGATCTCACCGAAGTCTCCGGCTACGAGCTGGAAACCGCCGGTGTATTGAAGGGCGGTCGCAAGTTCTGGGCGCTGGCGCGCACCGGACAAAAAACAGTGCTCAAAGGCAACGATCAGGTCAACGGTTACCTTCTGCTGGCCACGTCCTGCGACGGCACCCTAGCTACGACGGCGACACCGACCACTGTGCGGGTTGTCTGCAACAACACCCTTAACGTCGCCCTAGACGGCGCCGCCCGTGCGATTAAGGTGCCGCATACACACGTTTCGATTTTAAAGTGGTGAAAAAGCAACTCGGCATCGCTGTCTCGCAATGGGACGACTTCATGTACCGAATGGGCGCGCTGGCCGAGCGTAAGGTGCAGTGGCATGAGGCGCTGGGCTTTTTTATGAGCGTGCTATGCGAAACCAGCCCCACTGCCCAGATGCCGGAAGTGCTGCCCAACGAACGCGGCCTACGCAAAGTGCAAAGCTTGTACGAAGGGTATGGACGAGGCGCTACCTTGGCATCAGCCAATGGCACCGCCTGGGGACTGCTCAATGCCGTGACCGAGTTTGTTGACCATGAACGCCGAGCACGCAGTGCAGAGTATCGCCTGGACTCGGCTTGGTTCGGCCAAGGGGCGCAGATCAAACAACGTGCTCTAGACGCTGCCCTGCAATTGGTTGCATGACTGCCCCTATTTTCCTCAATCCGCAGAGCCCGGTCAGTCTCGCGCTGATCGGTTTTCTCTAAACACGCGAGGTGCGTGCTATGAAAGAAAATCCATTAAACAACAAGGACAAGATTGTAAGTCAGCATAAAAGACGGCGGATGACCACACGCCAAAGGATGCGCTCAATCTGATTTGTGTCCGGGGGCATCTAGCACCTCCTCCCAGAACTCTTTTGCGCTCAGCAAGGGCTCAATATTATTGAACGGTTAAGAGATAAATAACATGGCCACCCTACGCTTTATAACGTCAATATTCGCCTTCACCGGAGTACTTGCAGGCTGCATCGCGGCCGTCTTGTTACTGGCCTTGATGTGGCGCTTCCCACCTCTGCTGATGTCTGTCCTCGCAGCGCTATGGCTTTTCAGCCTGCTGCCTGAACAAAGTAGGCTCTAAAGCATCTTCGCAGGATACGTCTCCGCCCCTTACAAAAATCGTAACGCAGCTCCTTCCGCGCCATGCCTTCAACTATTTGCCTGCACAAACTCACGCGGTGATCGCGACTCAACTATTAAAGCGCCTGGTTAGCTTCTGCTGGCCGGGCGTTTTTATGCCGCACAGGAAAAAATCATGGGCACACAACGGACTGAGCCTAGAAAACGGCTTGCTAGAAGCCAAGAAATTGGACGAAGCCCGGCAAGCCTCCGGTTTTGACCAGAGCGCCTTGGACCATGCTGCCCAGCAGGGCTTTAACAATGGAGCCTTTGAGGACAGCGAGGAGGACACCGGCGCCGTCGTCGAGGAGTTCTTTCCTGTCATGGAATATCAGTCCAGCCCCGTAGAGCACCAAGCCCAACTGGCAGCGCCTGCGAAACCCTCACTTGCTCAGAAGCTGGAGTCGCAAGCCACGCAGCACAACAGCAGACATTTGGCCCAGTAACGTCCTTCTCAACCTCCCCAGCGTGCCCCCCTCATTCGTACAGGAATACCGTCATGAAATATCACAAACTCCGGGCTGGAGAAGAATCCGGCACCTATGTCATGGAGTCACCGGTCACTGAGGCCGACATATTGCAGATGGCTCAACAGCTAGCAATGAGTCGTCTGTCTAAAGGCCGGGCACTGACTGAGCCGAAGCAGGTTTTCAGCCACCTGCAAACTCTGCTGCAGTACCACGAGTACGAAGTCTTTGCTCTGCTACTGCTCGACAGCAAGCATCGAGTTATTGCCTTCAGAGAGATATTCAGAGGCACGCTAGATGCAGCCAGCGTTTACCCACGCGAAGTAGTCAAGATTGCGTTGGAACACAATGCAGCAGCCGCGATTCTGGTACATAACCACCCCTCTGGCGACCCGGAGCCCAGCGAATCTGATCGCATCCTGACCACTATCCTCAAGAACGCCCTCAACATGGTTGGTACCCGGATATTGGATCGCGTGGTAGTAGGTCGTGAAGGCAGCGTGTCATTGGCCGAAATGGGTTATCTCTAATCTTACACCGTCCGATAGACTACCTCGGCTCAAGCCGGGGTGGTCATCAACAATGTGAGCTCGCCCTTATTTTTTTCATGATCCGCGCTTGTACTCAGCTCGTAAAACTGGCGAACGCAAGTGTTGGTGAGCTAATGCTAGGGCTATGGAATCGGGCGCCCACAGCGTCAGAAGTACTTTTACGATGCATGTTTTTAACCAAGGGGGGGAGTAGATGTCTGAAATAGATATTGCCGGTGACGAGCCGTTGCTTGCACTGCTGCTGGCAGCCGAACCGGATGACGTTTGTTTATTGGTGGATTACATCACGGACTCAGGGAAAGGCCGGATCTCGCTTGCTGGTACGGTAAAGGAATTTCTGCATCAGGCTCGTGAAGACAAGGCCTTTGACAAAGATGTGCTGGCATTGCTGGTGCACGAGCTCCGCATGTTTGGCGGTAACAGTATTACCAATCTGTTCCGTAGTGGCGGCGTGACGTACAAAGAGATCGCCACCGACGTGCTTTCCCATGTCGGCGGAAAGAGTACGGACTCAGACGACCTCGGCACGATTGAGCTCAAAGTATTGCAACGCCTATTGGACAAGGCATGGGACAAGATGTCCAAGGAAGCTCGTGCGCAATTTGCAGAGAAGTTTGGCGAGTCTGATGCCGCCAATCCTTTCTCATTCACCCACTTCTTGAACCGTATGGGCTTTGGGCATGCGGCAACACTGGATGTGACCTCATTTATTTCCGCCTCCCTGGGAGCCAACCTTCTCGGTGCAGGTGCTGTGTTGGGAGCGGAGATGCTCATGGGCAGGTTGGCAGGCTTGGCCCTGGGTCCAATCGGAGTCGCTCTGGGTGCAGGTCTGGCAGGCTATTCTCTGGCGTCCCCTGCATTTCGGATCACCTTGCCTTGCGTGGTTCAAATCGCCTACATCCGACAGAAAGGCATGCAACCTCGTTTACCTGGAGGTAAACCATGACTGGTGAAATTACTCGCATCAAAGGGCTCGCCAAACGGGACGATGGTGAGCAATGGCTGGTTGGCTCGAGCGAAAATGCTCCTGTGCTCTCGGTAAAGACACTCTCGCTGCCAACTGCATCTGATCACGGTGACAGCAACCAGGTAGCGCAACTGGGTTTGAGCCGACTATCGCCCCTTATCCAGTCCATACCCAACTTGATCACTACGGGCGTTGCAAACTCGATTCAGTATTTTCGAGTGGAGATCAATGGCCCATTGGCAGCGGCGAAGGATGGCAACGGTCTACGTGCCTTCTCCAGATCTGCCGACGGCAAATTTACTGAACACGCCAGACTGTTTCAGGACAATAACCTGACAAGCCTGGTCAATTCGGCTGCGTTATTTCAGATTGCCTCTGCCGTCGTCGCCCAACAGCACCTGGCAGACATCAGCGCCAAGTTGAGTGACATCCTCGCCGGGGTAGAGCGCATCGAGCAGTTTCAGCAAAATAAGCGAGAAGGTCAGATCACCGGCAGCATTGATTACCTGCGTCAAATCGCACCCGCGCTTTTGAACGGAAAACTTAATGATTCAGTCCCTGCTCAGCTTGAAGCTCAAGAAGTACAACTTGGGCAAATCCAGAAGCATCTGGAACTCGAACTTGACAACATCACCAACAGTATTCGCACACTGAATGTTTCCACCACCTTCGGCACCAGCAAGTTGAAAGCGGCGCTGGAAAAAGAGCTGGAAAGGTTCAGTCATTCGCTCGAACAATCACAGTTCTGCCTGGCTGCCCGAATGGTCGCGTGCCGCTTGCTCGATACCTTCCCGGGGCAAATGGAGTGGGTGCAAGTGCGCCTTGACGCCCTCACCAGCGTCGCCGAAAGGTTCGAGGGTAAACACGGCGCCGTCGAAAAATTTCGCGATGCTTACAAGGAAAGAGCCAACAAGTTGTCCGCCCTTACCGAGTCCAGCGCGGAGCTCAATGCGCGACGGCAGTCCTTGTTGAAGGCCCAAGACAAACGCCTGCTGAAACTCACGACAGACAGCACCGGACGCTTGCGTGAAATCAGCCAGGCCGTGCTGGATACGCGCAAGGTCATCCTTGAACTGAAAATGCAGGGTAATGAATGCGTGGGGGTTGCCAGATTGGCGAATTGAGGGTTCGCATCCCGGTTGCCGACCCTAAACAGCAGGCTGTCGGCAACCATTTTGTTCACGAGGCACCTTACCTGCGTGACGTGCCCTTCAAGACAAAGATCAGCGCCCGTCGAGCGAGCGATCCTCCTGAGACACCACCAACTGAACTTCAACGCGCCGATTTTCTGCGCTTGCCGGGTTCAGGCCGGGTTTTGGTCTGGAATCACCGTAACCCGCCACAATCACTCGCTGTGATTGCTGCCCGTCCAGGGCCAACACCAACAACTTGCGCGCCTCCCGTGCCCGAGCAGCGGAGAGCGTGTAGTTATCGTCATAGACCGTGCAGTACCGCGCATAATCAGTGACCGGTCGGCTTACCGGCACATTGTCGGTATGCCCCTCGACCAATACCTGGCCTTGGCCGTAATCGTGAATGAAGGTAGCGACGCGAACGCTCAGTTGCGTGAGCGCCTGCCTGGCCTCATCGGTAATACAGGCGCTGCCACGGCCAAAGGCGTTGTCAGGCAAAGTCAGCCGGCGGTTCTTGATATCGACATCGATAAGTCCACCTTCACCGCCATGCGCAAGGTCCTCCTGCATCGCTTCAAGCAAAGCACTCAGGCGTGTTTGTTGAGTTGCCGCACCTTGGGCCTTTTCTGCCTGACGCGCCGCTTCCATCTGTTGCTTCTCGACTCGCATCGCCGCTTCGGCCGCCTTGTTCTGCAACACCGAAACCACAAGCATGAGCATCACGACCGCCATGACACCCGCCATGAGGTCCGAGATGGAAATCCATTCGCTGGGTTTTTCTTTCATGGTCGATTACGCCAGCTGAGCTTTATCGGTCTGCAAACCACTCGCAGGCGCAGGTTCATAGTCCGCCGTGAGTCGGCCCAGCAACGTCACCGTCGACTGTGCCGCCTCGCTGAGTACCTGGATGCGATTGGCAAACTGCTTGTCGATATTGGCCGCCAACTGTTCAGGCAGAGCGTTCATGGTTTGCTGGCCTTGACGATGCGACTCCGCAATTGCCTTCACGTCCTGAAGAACCGGGGGCAGCTGACGCGCCGAATCACATAATTGCTCGAGCAGTTTGACGCCTGCATTTAAAGGGGTCAGCCTGGCCGGCAAGGCTTCCAGTGCCTCCTGGGTTTTAGCACCCTGGTCAGTCATGGTTTTGAATTGCACGTTGAGCGCAGTGAACTGCTCGGCGAGTTGCGGGAAGGTCACCAGCTTTTTCGCCACCGCATCCATCTTCTGCCCTGCCTCGGACGCCTCCTTCAGGCCCTGCGAAATACTCTTACCGAGCTCATCCATATTGGAGCTCATGACTTCAATCGCTTCGTTGAGCGTGGCGCTGGTGAGGGAGAACTGGGAGCTGGTTTTCTTCTGCATGTCCTTGGCGCTTTCAGTGGTCACCTTGACTTCGTTGACCACGATGCCGACGTGCTCTGACAACTGATGGACCGCAGTGGAAATATTGTCGGTCGCCCCTTTCAGGTTGGCTGCCATGTCCTGGGTGTTCTGGGTAAAATCACGGCTCATCGTGCTAATGGTGCCGGTCAGGCTCTCTTCGATAGTCTCCATGACGGTGCCCAGCCGGGTGATGTTGCCATCCATGCTCACCTTCATTTCTACCAAGTGCCCGGCGAAATCCTCATTCAGCGAGTGAATCGCGCCGCTGAGTTTTTCCTGCATGACCTGCACACCGCCTTTAAGCAGCCCAGCTGAATCAGCCAGTAGCGTGGCGGACTCGCCCATCAACTGTACCGCGGCCTCCTGACGTAGCAAGTTGTCGGTTTTGGCCTCCACGTAACCTTGCAGACTTTCGCTCGACGCCCTGGTGCTGTCCGCCACTTCGCCCAATTGCATCTCGAGCGTCTGCAGGCTCTTGAGGCTCTCTTCGACCTCAACCAAGCGGCTGAGCTGAGTACTCATCTCGGCGATTCGTGGAAGGTTTTCACTGAGTCTGGCGATCTCACCGAGCTGTTGATGATGGTCGGCAAGCCGGGTAGCCAGCGCATTGAAATGGCTCTCGGCCTGTTTACCGTTCTGGAATTCAACCGTCTTGAGCTGTTTGAGCTCGGTCGACAGCTGTAGACCCTGGGTGTTGAATGCCTCAATCAGCCGCGTACCGACATTTTCCAGTGCGGCCCGATTCACTTGCTCACTTTCCGTGCGCAGCGCCTGCGAGGCTTTACGGCCGAGTTCATTTTCGACTGCCAGACTGGCAAGCCTTTCACCCAGCGCTGTGAGTTGGCTTTCAGATTGTTTGCCGTTCTGGAACTCGACAGCCTTTATCTGCTTGAGCTCGGAGGCCACCAGCAGCCCTTGGGCATTGAATGCCTCGACCAGCCGGGTACCGACAGTCTCGAGGGCAGTCAGGTTCACCTGATCACGTTCGGCATGCAATGCAAGCGCGGCTTTTCGGCTCAGATCGATCTCAGCCTTCATATGCCCCAGGCACCAGTCCGTGCGCTTGCTTTCCGCCGACCAGGGTGCTGCTTCCCACAGCTTGATCATAATGAAGGCAATGATCCCCCAAGTGGAGGTTTTGAACTTGGTGCCCAGGTCTTTCATCATGCCGGTGAGCTGGGTCAGGGAACCGCTCATGGCGTTCAGCGAATCGTCATGTCCTTGAAGGATGGTCGATGCCTTGTCCAACGCCAGGCCCAGCCCCAGAAACGTGCCCAGAAGCCCGATGATCAGCAGCAACCCCGGCATATTGGAAGCAAAGCGCTCCCAACCGGAGGCGACAGCGTGGCTCAACTCACCGATGGATCCGTGCTCAATGTCCAGCGCGTTGATGCGAGCCCCGCCGCGCCAGTTTTTTTCCCACTTCGCCGGCTGACCGAAAACCTGTGAAGTAATCAGCGACAGCAACAGACCGAACAGGATGATGCTGAAAAAAAACACTTCCAGCGGATTGCTCAGCGAAGGGGTCAAGAACTGCAGGATCTCGCCAATCATGCCGCAACCTCAATCACTCTGAAGGCATCAGTACGCTTCTTGCAGTCGGTCTCGAAAATATTGGCGAAGCTGACAATCAGCGACTGCTCCTCTGGGCTCAGGCGTTCCCATTTCTCGCCGTTTTGAGCGCAACGCACCAGAATCTCGCCAACCCTGCCACCGTGGTCGATCAAATACTCCTGATCATCGGCCACGAGCTGTTCCTCGCTTTTCTCAAGCAGTTGCAGAAAGCCTTCCGCGGCGAACACATAATTACGCTTGGCGCGGGTCTCGTTGCCCAGCGCTTCAAGTTGAGCTTCGTCACGCGGCAACAGAATGCGCAGATCGTCCAGCATCCTCGCCTCTTCTGCTTCCAGTGGTTCCAGTTCCGCCTCCATCTCCAGGCGGCGCTTGAGCACTCGGTCCTTGACCACTCGTTTATTCAGCTCTTCCCAGGTTTTTTGAGCATTTTGCAAATCCAGGCCCCACACCAGGATCATCTCCTCGAACACAAACGGAATCACTGCCTTGTCAAAGTGCTTGACGGTCAGTTCATCCAGACGCTGCACGTCAGCATCGTTCAACTCTGCCCGCGCTTCGATCAGTTGGGCGGCGACATCGATAATGAACAGCGGCTCCTGGCTCAGGGAGCCGATGTCTTCAAGCTGGGTCATTTGTTCTTCGTAAACCTGCAGCAGCTTCTGCACTGCGCGAACGCGCAGGTAGTGGTCGAAATCCACGAACGCCTCCGTTTCGATCAGACGATTGGTCAATGCCTTGACCAAGTGGTAACGGTTGGTCAGTGCAATCGCCTGAAGTGCTTCGCGCTCTGGGCCTTGGGTTTTGGCCATGGCAGCATTCAGATCCCGCTCCCGCGCCTGCGCTTCAGCGATTTCCTGCTCATCCAGCAACTTTTTCTGCCATTCACGGGCTCGAGCGATCACCCAATCGATGGCCTGCTGCACCTTGGCGGCCAGCGGGTGGGTGTCCAGGTGCTCCAGTACAGCCAAGGCACGTTCCAGACCCAGACTCAAGGCTTTGACCCACGGCCAGGGCACATGGGTCGCCAGGGTCCGAAGCCCTACGCGCATGCTGGAAATGTAAGGCTTGGCTGCCTGGTAAAGCCGTTTGACTTCTCCGACAAAGGTTTCTGCTTCGTCGGCAAGCCATTTGACGGCTTTGCTGACTGTTTGTTTAACAGCACGAAACGCCGACGACACGGCGTTTGAAACCGTACTTACGAGAGAATCAAACCAGCCCATTAACTATCGCTCCTTTGATGAATGCCCAATGCTTTACGTGTCGCCGCGACGGTGCCGAGATCAACCTCGGGTCGCGAAGTGTGAATGTCTTGACGCGCAGCCAATAGCTGAGCGAGTGCTTCCTGTAGATGAGCCTGGTGCAGTACCCCGTTGCCATGGGCCAGCAGGGGCTTGGGCAAAGCCAGTCTCAAACATGTGCGTATTTCACGACCCGACAGTCCCTCAGACACTGCGGCGAGGACGTCAAGCACCCCTTCGCGCTCCTCTGCCAGAGGAATTCCGGGTACCAACATGCGTGCCCATAGTGCTCGCCGCTCACTTTCGCCAGGCAGTTCGAAACGGATGTGCTGAGAAATGCGGCTGACAAAGGCGCTGTCATAGTTGCGCGCAAAGTTAGTCGCAAAAATCACGATGCCAGTGTGCTTCTCCAACTCGATAAGCAGCGTGGAGCGCATGGCATTGACCTCGTTATCAATGCCCTGGGTGACCGACGACAAGCGTTTACCCAGCAAGGTATCGGCCTCGTCGAGGAACAACACGGCGTCTTCAGCACGCGCCGACTCGAACAACTGCGCAATATTCTTTGACGTATCGCCCATGAACTTGCTTTCTAGGTCGGCAATGCTGGCGCTGATAAGCCGTTTGCCGATACTCCCGGAAAATGCCTCGGCCGTAAGCGTCTTTCCCGTACCCGGCGCGCCATGAAAGTTCAGGATCGTGCCGCTGCCACAAGGGTCGACCTCAGCGAAGCCCCAGGTGACGTAGATGGTGTGATGGTGGTGAATTTTCACCAAGGCTTCATCGAGCTGTTGCTTGACCTGCGGCGAAAGCACTACGTCCCGCTCCAGTGTGAAGCGAGGCAATGTGCTTCGCGATGCGGACGCAGTCTTGGCGGGAGGTTCTTCGGTGGCGGCCAACAGCTCAGGCCGTAACTTCTGATAGAGATAGTCTCTGGAGGACACTGTAATCACCAGTCCATTGATTTGAGCTTTTGGGCTTTGCAGCCTTGCAAGAGAAGCTTGCGGAAGTCCGAAGGCAGTGTCTTCATTGAGTCGCTGGAGACCCATCGCGCATCAGAAAGCTATCGGACAGCAGACGTCGAACTTGAAGATTTTTTGGATCAATTAAAAAGCCAGGCAATTAGCACATCACTCCCGGCCGGTGGCCGACTTGCGCCAGGTATCATTCTCTCGCTCCATCTGTTTGTACTTCAGATACAGATCAAAGCTCGCTTTGAGCACCACGGCCAAACCGATGGTAGCCAGCACGTTCTTCAGCATTTCGCATCCCTCTCTTGTGGTCTGTGCTCAGCCTACGAGCCGGTCGCGACAGATTGTGTCGGGGCCGAACAGCAGATTCCAAAGGCACGAAAAATACTCAACCTGGCGGTGATACTCAGTCGTCGTCCCCGATTTCCCCTTCCCGCCCCATCAATACGTGCTCCAGCCTGTCTGCCTGAGATGCGACCTGATGGGCAATGTGCATCAACTCTTCATCATTCAGATGTTGCACTGGATGACACGCACGCACGCTCAGCTCCTCGTCCTGGTCGACATGGAAGTCCACCAGATCGAATCGGCAATTGCGTCCAAGCGTGTGCTCCACCAGCGGTGACTGGCTGAACTGTTTGAACATCGCCAATTTTCTAGTCCATTTGTGATCGACAACCTTGGAGGTGAACACCACGTACTGGCCCTTGAACCCCCACCTTACCAATTGGTATCGCCCATCCAGTTTGAAATGGAACTCAAGCCTCCACGTCGAAAGCCGCCTTACGCTCATGCGCTCAGTGTCGTGTACGAGTCTGTCTACCATCCCGTGGATGCGCGCGAACGTTTCCTCGGTGCGTTTGCTGGATGTAGAACTCGAGCCTGAGACACGTCGATAGACGTCGAGAATTTCGTCACCGACTAGAACACCATCGCTGCCCGCGTAATTTTCGGCGTTGTACTGCAAAGCGAATCGCTTGGTTTTTTCGGCTGTCGGCGCCAGCAACACCCGTCTGAACGGGTCTGCTTGCAGGGTCTTGAGGAAGCGGACGCGGCCGATGGGGCTAAGGATGTCGCCTGGTTCGTCGATATCGCGAGGTATCGTCGCGGCTACCAACAATTCAGCCATACCAACAGCGCTGCGCACGGTAACGCTCGGCGTGTCGAAATCCGCCGTCGACAGATGCCAGCCGTCTCCAGCGTCCCTCACGAAAGCCTGCGGATCGCCAGTCAGATCTCTGAGCGTGGTCCCCAATTGGGTTTTGACATGAGCCAGACGCCGCGTCATGACACTGGCCTGATTGCTTATCGCCTCACTGCGGTCATCGCCCTGAAGGTCTTCGTCAGTGATTTCATAATGGCTGGTGAGAAAATCGAGGATCTGCGGCTTCACGGGCGCCTGGTCCACCAACTCCTCATGCAGCTCCACTTCGCGCTTGAACCGGGGTCCCTGGTGGCCCACGGCATGCAGCGTTTGAATGAATGCGTTCATGTTGGCCGCAGCCTGGCGTACCTGATAAAACTCCATGCTTTGACGGATGTGCGGAAAGCCCACCTGAATGAAATGCTCGGCATAATCGGTGCCGGCCGAGAGCATGCGCCGATGTGCCAGTGACCCGACCCGATCAACACGGCCGACCTTTTGCTCCAGAGCGATGGGGCTGGAGGAAATACCGTAATGCACGACACTGTCGCAGAAGGTATGTAGGTCTTCCCCTTCTTGAAAGACATCGGTGGATATCAGCACACGTGGATAGCCAGGCATGCGGAAGAGCGTGGCAATTGCTGTACGGCTGGCGCTGTTCTCGCCGGTAGCTCCGCGAATGGGTGAAGTGGAACGGACCTGGGTGGCCAGGTACTTGGTCAGGCTGCTGACCGACCTGGAGTAAATCTCCGGAAAGTTGAGTTTGATCAACAAATCCAGGTTCACGACGGTATCGCGCAATATCTGATAACTGCTGAACGGGGTGTGTTTCACGCATTGAACGCCCAACAGCTCGACCAGTGCCTCTATGAACAGGCCGTCGGCGTCACCGTCCTTTTCCCTGCGAGCGTTCCTGAGCGAATACAGATCAATGAAAGGATGATCCACACGGCACAGCGCACCCAGCAGCTCCTGATGGGTACTCAGTCTGCGTAACAGCCGATCAACCGCACCATTGTTCAAAGTGGCAAGTTGAGTGAATACCTCTGGGCTCCATTGGGGTGCAAGTACGGCAAGTTCGTCATGGCGCCGCAGGCTATCCCAGAGTGTTGAACGCTCCAGCTCACGGGCAAGAACTGAAGGATCAGCCAAGTCACAAGTGGCCTGAAACCCTTCGAACAACACATTCAACACGCACTTGGCGACTGTCGCGGCTGCATCGTCACGCGTTGCGACTGCCCGCAGATACGCATATTGAGCCAATCGATAACGTTGGCCGGGACTGGCGACAGACTCGCTCTTGCCGATCACGCTCCAATCGATTTTCAACGACGTCATGGCGGGCATGCCCGGCAAAGATAACCAGTTAGCCTCGAACAATCGGCTCTGCAACAGCGTGCTACGGAAGTTGTGGGGCAACTGCCCCAGGCCCTTGATGCTGGACAGCTCCGGATTCTGACCACGATAGAACCAGGTAAAGAAATTGTCGCTGCTTGCCGGTGCATCGAACACGTCAGCGACATCGTTTTCGATCAGGGAGTGACTACGTTCGACCGTGCGCGTTCGGTATAGCTGGTAACTTTTGACAACGGCATTGTCGCCGACGATGTAGCCACTAATCCAATCGTCGTAGGCTTCTTCGAGCTTGAACTTCAGCTCGGAAACGCTGCGCACACGGCGGACGAAAATCAACTGTTTCTTGCCTTCGACAAACGCCAGACGATGCGTCTGTTGACTCACACTGTCCATTTTTGGATGCGGTGGTCTGCGTTTGAAGGAGTTCTCGTAATCGTCCACCAGATATTCAACGACGCTGCGGTCTGCCGCATCCCGTAACGAATCGCCTTCGTCCGCGGACTCATGACCATCGAACTCTACCGGCCGGTTTTTTTCGCCAGGCAGGTAACTCTCGAACGACGCCAGCATACCCAGCTCAAAACGATTAGAGCAGTTCTCCTGCAAGTGCTCGCTCACCTTCTTTTGCAGCAGAGCGGCGAACAATTTTTGCGCTACGGTCATCTTCACTTCCGCAGCCTCGCCGCTGCGATGCTCACGACGATACATGTTGCGGGTGTGAGCCACCTGATCAAGCGTGAGCGTGTTCAGGCGACGTACGAACAAGCGACTGAGAGCCGCGTGCATGTCGGGGTCGGCCGGATCGCCGCCCTCCGGCAGTGCCGCATGCCCCTGGAAGCCGAACAACGCGAGTTGGTTGCGCAACTGTTCAAGATGGCGGTCGTAGGGTGTTGCCGACAGTAGCAACAGGCGCTTGATACGCTTGTTGTCGCCCAGCAAGGTCGCCAACAAGCGATTACGGTCGCTGCTTTCACGGCCAGCACGTAGGTTGTGCGCTTCGTCCACTACCACCAGATCGAAGCGGGGCAACATCTCGCCCAACGCCTTCACCCAGACATCCTTGACCTGCCGCTTGAGTCCCCCTGGATTGCTTCTGCCGTCCATAGTGTTCAACTGCCTGACGATCCTCTCCAGAAGCTTGCGATGTTGAGGCATCAACTCCTCAAATCGCTGTGTCCAACGCAGCATGTCGGCGACGGTATTCCCCATTGCAAAGCTGAAGGCTGATGTGCAGATAAATAGATCGCGCTCGTTGCCACTCGCCACTGTCTGAACCACCTCAGACAAATTGTGACAGGCTCTGAACGGAGTGACCGGCTCCCCCCCCAGGCCTTTGACCGCCATATCCTCAAGCCGGTAGTTGCTATGTACAAACGCCCGATAGTCCTTGATCCATTTGTCGCGAACGTTGTTTTTTGGCAACAGATACAGGACGCGCAAACCGGGGTTGAAATGCCGCATCAATGCAACGACACCGAGGCCGATGTAAGTCTTGCCCATCCCCACTTCATCGGCGAGGTACGCCACCTGATGGTCCGCGAGCTTGTTGTACAGGGCGACCGCGCCCAACAGTTGCTGCTCAGCCAATCCCTTGAGTTCAGGGTTGCCACCTGAAAAATCGATGACGGTCCCGGCCGTGGCTTTATTGATCCGCTGCATGAGAGACATCCTTCTTCCGTGAATTTGCAGGGGTCAAGGGACGCTGAAATTGAGTCCTGAACCATTCGAGAAAACGCGTACCTTCGGCCTCGTCGAGATGACACAACAGCTCGTCATTTTCCAGTTCAGCGATGAGTGCCTGTACGCGCCTGGTCAGGGTTGCGCAGCTGTGCTGCGGATATCGGGCCAACAAGCCTTGCATGCTGACCAGCGTCAAATAGCGCACAACCACCGTTTCCTCATCACCGCCCCCCGCTTCCACGCTTTCCAGCATGGCCTTCAAAGAGTCGGGCTGACAGCCAGCGAGGTAGTACGCGAGTTTTTTTGCGCTGTTCTCGTCTGCCGCCAGTGCAAGGGTGCGTTCCAATTGCCAGAACGCGCCATTGACCTGCGAGAACTCCGCGAAGAAGCTTTTGGCTTCACTCGCGTCCATCATTTCCGGCAGTTGTTCATCCGTCGCACCCAGTGCGGCACGGAGGTTAAGCATCTGTTGAGCCAGCTCACCGAACTGGCTGATTTTTTTGGTAAGGCGCATCTCGATGAACAAACGCAATAGACTTTGCAGGTCCATCGCCGGCAACTGGCTGGGACGACAGTAAATGTTGCGCTGCGTCACCATCAGGTAACGCTCCACGCACTCGGCACCTGACTGCCAGCGCACCCTGACCAGAGAAGAGCGTTCCAGATGGTCACGCAATGCGGGCAGAAACGCATTGCCCGAAGTTGTCTGTGCGAAAACAATTGAGCCAAGGCTTGGCGTTGGGTTGTCCAGCAATGTCAGCTCACCGCTGATCGAATCCTGTGCTATCACTTCCAGCCATTGACTGTTCCAGTCGTATGCCAGGCGCAAGACCGGCATTGCCAGTCCTTCCGAAGCTTCAGCGCTATGCAAATCCGAGTCCGGGGCAAACCCCGAAGGCAGGGCCGTCAAAGGCTCCAGCAATGGCGGGAAATCGCCTCCTTGCAGAAAAAAACCAGCCTCGACATTTTCCCGGAATGCCTTGTGGCTGAAATTCACTGACCCCACAAACTGCCACGACCGCTTGCCGCGCCCCTGGAATATCTTTGCATGTACCCGGCGAAAGGAGGCTCCGATGACCTGGTGGCTATCGTTCCAGGCAGAGGCCCAGCCGCACCATTGATCGGTATTAAACGCGTCAAATACCCCAGGATCGACAAGTGCCCGCTTCTCCTCATCCCGAGGCAGCAGCAAACGGACTGTCGGGAACAGACTCATCAGTTTCTGAGTATCGCCACTGTCCGGTTTCTCGCCGAAGAAAGGACTGACAATTTCCAACGTGGCTGCATCCTTGGCAGCGGGCAACGTATGTGGGCGCTGGCCAATGAAGTCGAGGAAAGCCAAACGGTTAGAAGCAGCCCCGGAGAAATAGAAGCTGCAATCGGGATCATCGGCGCTCGCCAACCAGCCGGCCTGCACATTCACTATTTCATCCAGGACAGGGGTGGGCGCGGCTGCCTGAAAAAATCGCAGTGCACGGCGCATGGGTTCAAGAATATTGGCAGGCGCACGAGTCGCTTGCAGCTCGACAAAATGTCCAACCTCGATGTTGTCCCACCACCCCGCCTTGGTCAGGTTGAATGACCCTGCCACCAGCAGAATCGTCGGTATCTGATCGCCCTTTTCCTGCAAAACCAATATTGCCATCTTGGCGTGTTGACACCCCCCGCCGATCCGCACGGGCAAATAATCGACTTCAAGGCGACTGCCTGCCGTGGGGTTGAATACATCCACGTCATGCACCACGGCAAAGCGCCTGCCCTTGTCCTGCATCAATGCCTGCAGCTGGACCGAGCGAATATCGCTCTGGCTTGAAAGTGCCTGATCGCCCAGTAGCAGCGGGATGACCTCAAGCTCGAAGAAGTCTGGCTCGAAGCTGTAGGTTGTGAAAAAAGCCGAGGTCACTTCGCGCTCACCAATACAGGCCCGGAACGCATCACTGATGGTGTGTGCTTTCATTATTGGCCTGCCTTGGCAATGGTCAGGAAGGAATGAAGAAAAAAGCTGTAATCCCAGGTTTTTCCACAATGACCGCAAAGATCCTCAGGCAACCAGGCGCGATCCACGGGAACCCGAACCCTGAGTTTGTCTGCCTCCCAGTGAAGCCACGCGGCTCCACCTCTCTGGCCCATCACTACGCTGTTCTGGATGACGATCTGCTCGATTACCGAAGCGGCATCGCCGCCGTTGGCAGCCTCCACGAGGCTCTGCAGGAACGATAAATGCGGCAACCCCGGCCTGCTCCAGCCCAACGGTAGAAATGGCGCCGTGAGCCGTGGACTCAAGTCGTCGATCAAATCGCTGCGGCTGCGGCCTTTCTGGCTTTGCAACCAGGCAACAAGCGTATTGGCAAACACCAGCACTGGTTGCAGCAGCAAAATTTGCTTTAGAACATCCTGCAATTGGGGGTCGACACTCTGCTCGGTCAGCGCCCACTGAATGAAATCGCGCACTGAAGATTTATCGCCAGGCAACAGGAGCCACACGTTAACCGCCTCGAACAACGCGACTTGCAGGGGGCCAGCCCCTTGGTAATTCAGCAGCGCCAGGACGATGTGCTTGCGTACGCTTTTGTCATTGAGCAGCGCGGCAAAGTCGGGCGCCAACAGGGACAGTTGCGCCCGGGTCACATTGTTCCGGCCGGCTAAATCCTCGAAGCGTTGCCACCGAGAGTCACCAAACACCTGCAACATAAGATCCGTGAGCGCCACACCTCGGTCAGTCAGTCGTCTTTCACTGCCTTTGATAAGACCCGCTGCCTGTAGTGCGGAGGAATACAGCCCCCACAGCCCATAGCTGAGTTGATTGCTGAGGATTTGCGCCTTCTTGTGTATGCCCAATTCCATCGAGTCGCGCTTGAGATTGGCGATAGCAAGCTGGCTTCCCAGTGGCCCTGCTTTAACAGAGTCATGAAGTCGCAGGTAAGCCGACAGTTGCTCGGCGCGTGCGTACCGCTGCTGGACATCTTCAAGGGGACGAGATTTCGTGCCTGTATGGGCATATCGGCAGGCCAGCAACGCGACCATGAAATGGCTCATGCGGCTGGTGACCGTTGTCAGGTTACCCACCGCCTTTCGCCCCACCGAGCTCCAGATGGACTCGATGGCCAAGGGATCTCGTGATCCTTTAGGACGTAGCCTGTTATCCAGCAGAGATAGAACGGTAAGCATGAAAACTCGATCCTTGAGAAGGCTGACGCCGGACTGAACAAGGTGTTCAAACCAGCAATATCACCAGGCACCGACAAGATGTGTCGTCTGCAGTGATCTGGCATCCAGTGGGTCGCCGAGAGCGGCAGGCAATATGACATCACTCAATACGCACGACAACCACGACACATCCTGACCACTGCTCGTCCTACCCTGCCGCCTCCACAGCATCAGGAGATCTAGCATGGGAACCCGATTAAACCCTTTCGCACACGGCAGCCGCCGCGCCGTTGACACCTGTGCGCTATCGCTGAAGTGGAGTTTCCAACTGCTGCTGGATCTGGGGGGACATCGCACCTTTATCAGCCGACACGGCCTCAATGATGAGGATCTGGCGCATGAACTGGGTCTGGCCAAATGGATAGACGGCGACAATTACAGTCCCGCACTTGCCTTGGCGACACTGCGCAAAGGCGCTCGTAGCTTCAACACCGATCCCCTGTATGCGCCCTACCCGGACAGCCTGGCGACCAATCTTGAGGCATTGGGAGAATTGTTGGGTTTGGCCGACGCAGAGCTCCAGGTGCTCGGTTTTTGCGTGCTGATGCACACCGATCCGACACTCAGTGATGCTACAGATCAGCTGGGGATGCTGGGACTCAACCGTGCAATAAAAGTGCTGTCAGTACTATTGGGCCTGCCGCTGCCGGAGGTCGAGGCCTGCCTAGCGCATAACAGCCCACTGATGCGCACCGGACTGCTGGAAATAAGCAACAACCACCGTTCCGTCATGGCGTTGAGTTCGATGTTGTCAGTTAGCAACCCGGATCTGCCTGGCCTCCTGCGCTTCAGCAAAGGCACGCCACTGGAGCTGTTCGCCTATGCGTTCCGTTTGAGTCCACCGGGCAGCTTGAGCTGGGAGAATTACAGTCATGTCAGACAGCCGCTGATGATCGCCGAACGCTACCTGAGCAAATCCTTGGCCCAAGGGCGTCAAGGTGTGAACATTCTGCTGTATGGCCCGCCTGGTACTGGAAAGACTCAACTCAGTCGTCTGATCGCTCACAGCCTGGGCAGCGCTCTTTATGAAGTCGCCTGCACTGACAGCCAAGGTGACCCGGTCTCCGCCAAGCAACGTCTGTGCTCCCTGCGCGCGGCCAACAGTGTGCTGCATTCTCAACGCGCCTTGCTCGTACTTGACGAGATCGAAGACATCTTCCAGACCGCCAGCGCAGACGCCAATAGTCGCTCGCAGAAAGGCTGGATCAATCGCATGCTGGAAGAAAATACGCTGCCGTGTTTCTGGCTGAGCAACAGCATAGAGGCTATCGACGCCGCCCATATACGACGCTTCGATATGGTGATCGAGGTGCCCAACCCGCCACTGGCACAACGCAAGCGGATGCTGCGCGAGTGTGGCGGTGGCAAATTGAGCGATCAGTTGATCGAACACCTCAGTGCACACGAGCGAATGACGCCTGCCGTGCTGGAGCGGGCAGTGCGCGTAGGACGCAGCGTGTCGCAGCGCGCCAGCAAGGCGCTGGATAACACTATTCGCTGCATTGTCGACGGCACGCTGAAAGCTCAAGGCTTCGAAAAACTTCAGCACACCGACGGTGCTTTGCCAGCGCTTTATTCTCCGGAGTGGATCAACGCCGACCTCCCACTGGACGGACTGGTTGACGGTTTGCGCTCTCATCCACAGGCACGGTTGTGTTTCTACGGGCCACCCGGCACTGGCAAAACCGCATTTGGCCACTGGCTGGCGCAGGAGCTGGGCAAGCCGCTGATGGTCAAGCGAGTCTCCGACCTCGTATCCCCTTACGTGGGAATGACTGAGCAGAACCTGGCGGGCGCCTTCGAGCTCGCGCAACGAGAAGACGCCGTACTCCTGCTAGATGAGGTCGACAGTTTTTTGCAGGACCGGCGCAAGGCGCGGCAAAGCTGGGAGGTCACTGCAGTCAATGAAATGCTCACGCAAATGGAAAGCTACCGAGGGCTGTTCATTGCCTCCACAAACCTGATCCTCGATCTGGATCAAGCCTCTCTGCGGCGCTTCGACCTTAAGGTGCATTTCGGCTACCTGGCAACCGCTCAGGCTCAGACATTGTTTGCCGCACATCTGAAGGCTCTGGCGCTCAAGGACCCACAAAACAGTGCTGCGACTCGCTTGCGCGGCGAGACATACCTGACTCCCGGTGACTTCGCGGCGGTCGCGCGCCGGGGGCGCTTCAAGCCATTCGCCAGCGCGGATGAATTGGCAGGCGCACTGCTTGCCGAGTGTCGATTGAAGTCCACTGGGCAGCAGCGCCCTATCGGTTTCATACATTAAACGGACTAAAGGTTGCCGGATTGTCGCCGATAGGCAGACAACCGGCTTATTCGCCAGCCAAAGGCCAGCTTCAACACTACAAGGATGATTCTCTTGCCTTCAGCCAAGACCCATAGCGCTTTGAGTCGTCAATGGGAGCTGTTGCAACAGCTGCCCAAACGCTCACCCGGTATCACAGTGAGTGAATTGCTGACTCGCCTGACGGCAACTGGCTACTCCATCAGCCGCCGTAGCATCGAGCGCGACCTGCGTGACCTGTCCCTGGTGTTTCCATTGCAGTGCAACGATGGTGGTACGCCCTTCGGTTGGTACTGGAAACCGGGCGTGAGCGTCGAGTTGCAGGGCATTACTCTGACTGAAGCCGTAAGTCTTGCGTTGGTCGAAGATGCAATCCGTCCACTGCTCCCGGGCAGCATGTTGAGCGTGCTGGAACCGCGCTTCGAGCATGCCCGGCAAAAACTCAAAGGCCTCGAAGACGGCAACCCCGCCGCGCGCTGGCCCGACAAAGTTGCGAGCGTTCGGCCGGATTTCAATCTCCGAGCTCCGGAAATCCAGGCAGAAACGTTGGAGGCACTGCAGCATGCCCTGATTAGCGAACAGCAAGTTCATTGTCAGTACTACTCGGCACATACCGACAAACTCAGTGTACTGACTCTCAACCCCCTGGCGATTGTCCAGCGGGGACTGATCACCTATCTGATCGCCACTGCCGCGCCGTATACCGATGTCCGTCAGTTCGCGGTGCATCGCTTTCGTGCGGTAACGGTGCTCGACACGCCATGCCAGGGGCTGGAGTCATTCGAGCTGCAAACCTACCTTGCCACCGACGCCCTGCAGTTCGGCAAACCCGAGAAAATCCGCTTCAAGGCTTGGGTGAGTGAACACCAGGCGCGTTTGATTCGAGAGACGCCACTGAGTAAAGACATGGCGCTCGAAGCATTGTCGGACGGTTATCAGGTGCAGGCCACCGTCAACAATACGTGGCAATTGCACTGGTGGATTCTGTCGTTGGGCGATTCTTTGGTCGTGCAGGAACCGGCAGCACTGCGCCAACAGGTAGGCGATACATTGCGCCGCGCCGCTGCGGCGTATGAGCCAGAAATTTAGCTTGTTTTAAGCAACCGACGCGACCGGCCTATTTTTTGGTCGAATGCTCAACAAGGTAGAAACACATGCTTACACCTTCCATCCTGACTGACATCGCCAGCAATCTGCGTGATCTGGCCCGCTACGTCGAACGCACAACAATCGATAGCCTCCATGACGTATGCATTCCTTTCAGTGAGATCCGCAGCGGCTATCCCGCTCAAACGCTGGGAGCTCTGAAGACCTGGTCCTCTTCCAAAGCGCGCTACATCTATCAGTTTTCAGTTGAAGACGATGCATACAAAGAGCTCCACGGCGCATTTAAGGAAGCCAAGGAGACTCGGAAAAACGATCGGGCGTATTGCCGTCTCAATCCCGCGTCAGCACTGTTGTATGTTGGGAGCTCCTCCGACCTGGATTCGCGGATCAAACAACACCTGGGCTTCGGCAATAAAGGTACCTACGCCATGCAGCTCTGCCACTGGCTGCCAGAACACGAGGGAATGTTGCGCATTCAAGCCTGGCGATTCAGCAAAGAGATCGACGGTGCCGTCGTCCAGGCGATAGAAGATGGCTTGTGGGCCTCGAACAGACCCATGTTCGGCAGACAGGGCGCTCGTTAAGCAATTCGCTGACCGTCGAAGGCGTCCGCTATTTGTTTGCCTGAGCAAGCAACCGCGGCAGTATTTCTGCCGCTTTGCCGACGAGACTGAACTCCCTTTCTCCATGGACCGATTCTCGCTGCAGGTTGACATGCACAACTACAGCGCCATGTTCCCTGGCGATCCGGGGAATTTCCGCCGCTGGCTGTACCAGCCCCGAAGTCCCCACCGAAAGCAGCAGATCGCAATCTCTGACAGCCGCCATCGCTTCACGCCATGCCTGCTCCGGTAGCGACTCACCGAACCAGACCACGCCCGGCCGGACCTTGCCATTACAATGTCGACAGCGTGGCGGTTCGATCCTGCGTCCGTCTTCATGATCATTCAACTGATCAGTGGTCCCCTCAAAAGGCCGGGCACACGCAAAACAGCGCGGCGAATGGAGGCTGCCGTGCAAATGAATCACTCCATGACAACCCGCACGCTCGTGCAGATCATCGACATTCTGAGTAATGACCGTCAGCCTGGTGACTAACCGAGCGAGTTCGACAATAGCCAAATGGGCGGAGTTTGGTTTGGCGGCAAGTACCTTTGAGCGTCGCCATTCATACCATCCCCACACCAATGCCGGGTCGTTGCGAAATGCGTCGGCGGTGGCCAATACAGCTGGATCGAAACGCTCCCACAAGCCAGTCAAGGCGTTGCGAAACGTCGGGATGCCACTCTCGGCAGAAACTCCCGCGCCAGTAAATACGACCACATGGGAAGCATCACGCAAACGCTGCCCCTGGAATTCGATCATGACTTCGTCCTATCTACGTAACCGGGCAAACCATTCAGCCAACGTACGATCAATCATCTTGGCCGGTTGCCGGGTCAACGCTTCGTTTCCACATTTCTCACATCGATCGCACCAATCCCCCGGTCCAAGGGCATCGCTAAGTGGCACGACCGTTTTCTTCCAGCCACATTTGCCACAGACAAATGTGAAGGGTCTTGGTCTTATGGGCATGTCATTACTCCTCTGTCACGCTCGCTTTACGCCACAGGCAGCAAGGCCTGCAGAATTTCCACCTTGCGCTGTAGCTGTTCCACATGAGCTTTTTCCGCTCTCAGCGCCGATTTGAGCTCGCGATTTTCCTCGGCATGCCAATTCGCGCGCGTTTGACGCTCCTGCGTAGTGAAATGCCAATAGCTGAGTAAACGCCAGGTTTTGCCGCATCGCGTGTACAGCGCAACCAGCACTGAAAGGATCAGCCCCAGCATCGCCATCGATACCCAACTCTCAAAACCCATAGCATTTTTCTCCTGACGCAGACGCAGCTCCGGCAGCCAACCGGTACCAGTGCGTAGCCTTGGCAAAGTCTGGCGCCTGGCCATCCATTCCTTTTTCATGCAAACGCCCCAACGCCTGCGCCGCACACGTGACGCCGCGTTCATAGGCCTGCTCGTAGTAACTGGCCGCAAGGTCCTGGTTAACGCACATGCCTCGGCCGTACCAGGCTTGCTCGCCAAGATTGAATGCCGCCTCACCCGATCCCAACACATACGCGAGTTTGAACAACCGCCGAGCGAGGACGCTATCGAAAGGGACGCGACGACCGTTGATCCATAGCCAGCCGAGATCATTGAGCGCATCTGGGTCTGAGGCGAGCGCGTCATCGCGTAGCGAACGATACAGAATGCGCAGCAAAGCGGGATCGGCCATGGTGGCCAGGGGGCTCGCGGCCTTGATCGAAAGGTAGGCAAGATTGCCGTCGACAGGCGCTTTAAACACTCTCAAGGAAGGCATGCCAATGTCTGCATCCGCAACGCATGGCGACCGCGACTCGACAAACCGCATGCTCTCGGCATCGGGCAACAGGGCATCCAGAAACTGGAATACTTTTTCATCAGGGCTCATTCGGACAGCCTTCCGGTTGATCATTCGATAGGGCTCATTATCGAAATGACAACGACATTTTGTGTCGTACACGCATCTCGACACATCCTGTCGCGGCTGATCACAACAATGAAGGCTCATCAATACAACCCAGAGCCAGCACTCATGAAAACCTACAGCGCCTTCATGCAACGCTCCATCGCCACTGCCGGTCCGCAAGCCAATTTCACCATCACCGTACAAGCAGTGAGCTCGGCCATGGCCAAGGTCACTGCCGAAGCCCAGTATCCCGGTTACAAGTGTTTCAACGCTCCCACTCAGGTTCGCTGACGTTTCTCCACCTGTGGATCCCTCCCCTCAACAAGTGATAGCTTATCGCCACACTGCGCGAGAATGCACTGGACTGAGTATCCCCGAATGCTCAAGCCTGAGCCTAATCCGCCGATACAGCCTCGATAACCAAGGCCAAGCGGACATCCTCTGCCCCAAGGAAACTCCTGGAATGGATTACCCGTCGCTCAAGACTCGCCACCACAACGAACGCAACGCCCACCACCCCAACCTCGCCTTACGTGTTCATCGAGCCCTGAGTTGGCTCAATCCTGGATAAGTCGCAAATATGGCGAGAACAGCGCCGTCGCTGACAAACGTGTCGACCACGACGCAATCCGTCGCACCTCGTTCGTACGGTAGCCGCCAGCCGCTAAATGTGTTTCGTCTTTAGGACGTTACAACAACTCACCGATAGCGGTGTGTTGAACCCTCAACGTTCACAAGGAGCGTCAACGTGTCTGAAATGCTCATCACGTTCGGTATGCAACTCGATGGTCAACGGGCAACCCGGGCGAGCAATCAGCTGGGCGCTTTGACGGTCGGGCCACAGGGATTTCTGGATATTCTGGAAACCCAACTGGGCCTGACAGCACGCCAGCCTTGCACGGCGCAGCGTACAGCGGAGTATCGGGATTGCCTGGCACACTGCAACAACGCACAGCGTTTCTACAACGCCAGTTTTTCCGCTGATGAGCTGGGTGTGTCCGCTGCATTGCTGGCTTGGCGAGATGACTTGTATCTGTACGGTTGGGATGGGCGCGTGGAGGCAGATGCCAGCCAACGCCTGAAGGACCTTACCGAGGTAGAGATGAAAGCCCGCGAGGTAGTCGCGCCATCGATTGGGCAACGCCTGCACAATGTTGCCGCGGCTCTGGCTGTGCGGCGACCACCGATCAAGAATGTGCTGCTGGCTGACGATTGGGAGGTGTACCCACTTGGTTGGCAAGCGGTGCTGCATCAACTCCCACACGAGCGCCTTGAGGTGCCCGTGGGCACGGCGCAAGGCTTCCTAGGCCAGTTGCAGACGCAACTGCGCAAGAGCATTGCCGGTGAGCGCGTGACACCGATGCCGTGGCAAGAGGACGGCACGGTAAAGGTAGTTCAGGCACAGACTCGAGTGTTGGCGGCGAGCTGGTTGAGCCGCTCGCTGGATGAAAGCGTGCAGACCTTGCTGGTGGCCGGTGCCGAAGGCGGCTGCCTTGATGGTCATTTAGTCGGTGCAAACCAAGCTCGCCATGGCCTGAATGGCAGCAGCGATTTGCGGCCGGCCCTGCAGGTATTGCCTTTGGCAATGGAGTTGCTTTGGGCACCACTGAATTACCCAGCGCTATTACAGTTTCTGACCCATCCGATATGCCCGATTCGGCTGTTTGCCCGTCGACAGTTGGCGACCAAGGTATCGAGTATGCCGGGTATTGTCGGAGCCGAATGGGAAGCAGTCCTGGAGCGCATCGCAGAACACTACGGTGCCGAAGCGCCTCGTGTTCGGACATCCATTGGCGACTGGCTCGAAGCTCCCACGTTCAGTGTTGATGAAGGCGCGCCGCTGAGCGAAGTGCTGGTGCGTGTCCAACGCTTGCTGGCGTTCTTTCAACCGCGCCTGGGCCACGAAGAACCCGCACACAGCCTAGCTGCTCGGGCGGGTTATGCGCAGTGCGAAGCTGCTTTGGAAACACTAGAGACGCTTCAACTTCAAGGCGTCGAGCGGTTGCGTCCGCGGCAGTTGCAGCAGGTGATCGAACAGGCCACTGCGAGTGGCACGGATAATCCGTTACTGGCCGCCCAGGTCGGCGCTCATTCGACCGTTTCCCGCCCGGGGGCCGCCATTGAGAGCTCGGACACGGTGGTGTGGTGGAATCTGGCCATGCCGGCACTGCCTGCCATTTCGCCGTGGTCCAAGGCGGAACTGCTGCAACTCGCAAATGCAGGAGTGGCGCTGCCCGACGGTGGAACGCTGCTGGCTCAAGCGGCCCAAGACTGGCTACGGCCTTTGCTGGTCGCGAACCGCAATCTAACGCTGGTGCTGGCGCCGCCACACGAGGAAAGTCACCCACTTTGGCAGATGATCGAAACGGTTGCTCAGCACCCAAAAGTACATGCGCTGGAGGACCTTTTGTTTGCGCCCGGCCTCCTATTTCAGCCACAACCGTCGACCCCCCTACCAGTGCGCAAACGCTGGTGGAAGCTGCCGGCAGACATGCCACTGGCTCTGCCAGAAAAAGCCTCTTTCTCGAGCCTCAACCTGCTGCTGTTCAACCCTTACCAATGGCTGCTGCAATACGGAGCCAAGATTCAGGCATCCAAGAGTCTCAGTCTGAACGACAGTTTTCTTCTGAACGGTTCGCTTGCTCACCGTTTAGCTGAACACTTTTTCAGCCGAGCCGACGCGCTGACCATGGACGCGGCAGCCTTCGCCGCGTGGTTCTCGACTCATTTCCCGCGCGTGGTGCGTGAAGAAGGGGCAGTGCTGTTGATGGAGGGGCGCGGTGCTGATCTGTCGACCCTGCGCCACCGAGTGTTGCGTGCAATGACCCAGCTGCGAGCACACTTTGCCAATGCCAATGTCCGCGTTGTAACCGCAGAGCAGGCGTTGGACGGGCAATTCGCTGGAGGCGCTCTGGCGGGTTCTGCCGACCTGGTACTGACTACAGAAGACGGGCATCGAGCCATCGTCGATATGAAGTGGGCCGGCGGCAAAAAATATCCCGAACAACTCAAAGCGAACCGCCATTTGCAACTGGCGATTTATGCCGAGTTGCTGCGTCAGGAGACCAATTCGTTGCCGTCCGTGGCGTATTTCATTCTGGAGTCCGCCCGCCTGCTGACACCGGATGACCGCGTATTTGCCGATTCGGAACGGGTGCCTGCCAATCCGCCAAGCACCACGCCCGAACTCTGGCAGAGCTTTACCGAGGCCTGGAAATGGCGTCAGGCGCAAATCACTGCGGGCGTCTTTGAAGTGGCACTGGAAAGCATTGAAGAGGACGAGGCTTCAACACCGCCCGAGAAAGCGATGCCAATGGAATACCTCAAGGAAGCCTACAACGACTACCTGGCCCTGGCCGGATGGGAGCAATGACAATGCCTAAGAACGCGCACATCACTTTTATCAGCGCAGGCGCCGGCAGCGGAAAAACTCACCGGCTCACAGAGATTCTGCACCAGGAATTGCTCAGTCAGCAGGTCCAACCTGCAGGCGTTATTGCCACCACCTTCACACGAAAAGCGGCGGCCGAACTTCGCGAGCGAGTACGCAGCCATTTGCTCAAAAAAGGTGAGATTGGCTTGGCGACCTCTATGGGGCAAGCCCGGATAGGCACTGTCAACAGCGTTTGCGGCCAATTGCTTGAGCGCTTCGCATTTGAAGCAGGCATGCCACCACAACAACGAGTCCTGGAAGAGAATCAGGCAAAAGTGCTGCTCAATCAGGCAGTAGATCGGGTCCTGCATGGTGAAAGCATGGACACCTTCCTTGCCATCGCACGCCGTCTGGGCTTAGAAGTCACTCATCAACAGGGCGACTATGCGAGCAATAACTGGCTCGATGAACTGCGCCGACTGTTAGATCAGCTACGCACCAACGACATCGACCTCGATCTGGCGCGTGGCTTTGCTGTCCGCAATGCCGAGGACATGCTTGAGCATTTTCCCACTGCGACCAAAACCGACTTGAGTGGTGAGCTCCTACGCATCATTCCTGATGTGCTTGGACAACTGATCGCTGCTAACAGCAAGATAAAGCTTACGGCGGACTATGTATCCCTGCTCATGGATTTCCACCGTGAGTTGCTGCAAGGCAACGCGCGCTGGAGTGCCTGGGCAAAGTTGGCCAAATCGGCCCCGGAAGCCAAGCTCAAGCCATTGGTTGCAAGCCTGACCGAAACGGTAGAGCGCTACGCAGAACACACGGACTTGCATCGCGATATCACGGTGTATCTGGAACAGGTGTTCACCTTGGCCATCGACGCATTGCACGTGTACGGCCAGAGCAAACTTGAGCTCGGCGTGCTGGACTTTGCCGACCAGGAACACGCATTGCTGAAACTGCTAGACAACCCCGCCGTGATTCAGGTGCTGGAGCAAGAACTTGATCTGGTCATGGTTGACGAGTTCCAGGACACCAGCCCGATGCAGTTGGCAGTCTTCCTGAAGCTTTCGCGCTTTGCCAAACGGGTTTACTGGGTAGGCGATATCAAGCAGGCCATTTATGGCTTCCGTGGCAGCGACTGTGCATTGATGCAGGCCATCCTCAACGCGTTACCCGAAATGGGCGGTGAGAAACAGGTGTTGCGCAACTCGTGGCGCTCACGACCGGAGCTGGTCGAGCTGGCGAACGAAGTGTTTGGCCCGGCGTTCTCCAGCAGCTTGCCGCCCGACGAAGTTCAGCTGATACCTACTCGAGCGGACCAACTGCCCGGGCCCGCCTTCGCCAATTGGTTACTCGATGGCAGCAATGCCGAGCAGCAGGTGAGTGCGTTGGCCGAAGGCATTGGCCAACTGGTGAAAAACCGGCATCAGGTATTCGATAAAACCAGCAAGGAAATCCGTGACGTCCAGCTGGGCGATATCACCGTACTTTGCTACTCCCACAGCAACGTCGCCAAAGTGGCCGCCGCCCTCGCTGCAGCGGGAATGCCCTGCTCCACTGCGCAGCCCGGCTTGCTGGCTACCGCAGAAGCAACCCTGGCGCTGGCGTGCTTGCGTCGCTTGAATGATCCCTTCGATACCCTGGCTACCGCGCAGATTGTTTCGCTGGCTGAGGCAGAAGAGCCGGAGAGCTGGGTTGCGGAGCGCCTGCGTTATTTGCATGCGGGTCATCCAAAAGCGCTGTGGCGCGAGCAAGACGTCGACGATTATCGGGCACACCCCTTGGTTGCGGCAGTGGCGCGGCTGCGCGCGGACCTTCCATTGCTGACGCCTGTGGAAGCGTTGCAGCGCTTAATCGCTGAGTGTGACTTACCCTCGCGCGTCACGAGTTGGTCGACCTCGCCAGCACAGGCTCAAAAGCGCATGGCCAACCTCGACGCAATAATCGACTTGGCGCAGCAATATGAGGACCTATGCCGAAATGGGCTGGGGGCTGCATCTATCTCCGGGCTGGTGCTCTGGTTGGGCGAAACAGCCAGCGCCAATAATGATGCATTGGCCACACCGGCGTTGGACGCCGTTCAGGTGATGACCCACCACGCCAGCAAAGGCCTGGAATGGCCAGTGGTCATCCTGATGGATTTGGCGCGCGATATTGGCGACCGTCTATGGTCCGTTTCTTCGCACTCCAATAGCGCGTTCGATCCGCACAAACCATTGCACGACCGCTTCATCCGCTACTGGCCTTGGCCTCTGGGCAAACAGCAGAAGGTCCCGCTGGCCGAGAAGTTCGAGCAGACCAGCCTGGCCCAAACGTGCCGAGAGGAAGCTGTTGAAGAAGCAAAACGCCTGCTCTACGTGAGCATGACCCGCGCCCGCGATCTGCTGGTGATTGCACGTTCCGGCAGAAAAACAACCGGGCAGTGGCTCGACTGCGTCCAGGCTCCGTGGCTGATGACAACCCCAGGCGAGCAGGTTCTACGTTTACCTAACGGAAAAACGCTGCCGGCCGACTGTCAAACACTTACCGCCGGCCATACGCCAGAACCTATCCCAGTTGCCGTGCAAAATCTGCATTGGTTTGCCCCACTGGTAGTTGCCGAGCCCCGTATGCAACTAAGCTTTCAACCGTCCAGTAGCGTCATCCGATCGGTGACAGGCGCCGGCGAAAAATGCCAAATCGGCACCCGCATTGCCTTGCAGGGCAGCCCGGAAATGAGTGCATTGGGGACCGCGATTCACGCCAGTCTGTGCCTCTCGTTCACCGATCCAAGCCGTCCCGTCGTCCTGGACGAAGTGCAGCGCCTGCTGCTGAGCCATGAAGTACATGAGCATGTGAGCGCCAGCCAGGTCATCAATCAGCTATTTGCCTTGCATGCCTGGATCGAGTCCCGGTGGCCGCAGGCTAGAACCATGGCCGAGTACCCGGTGCAACAGTTACTCACCTCGGGGCAGGTACTGAATGGACGGATTGACCTGTTGTTGGATACGAAAGATGGCTGGGTACTGATTGACCACAAATCCAATCCATCTCCCGAGGTGCATTGGGAGCGGCTGGCTCAAGAACATGCAGGCCAACTTGACGCGTATGCCCAAGCGATTGAGGCGGCATCTGGCAGGCCAGTGATAGAGGCCTGGATCTTCCTGCCTACGGCGGCCGGTGCGGTTCGCGTTTTTTAACAATGGGCGTGTTTCACCCGCGCATTGACGATCAATTCCGGCGGTCAGGATTCCTTCTGACCGCCTGACTCTAAGGAAAAAATCATGACGTTGTATGAATCAATTCTGCTGGAAACACGTAATGGTGCACTGAACGACCCTTTCGAGGTTCAGGAGCTGACCTCGGAGCGACGCCGGGTAATGTGCCCCGAGGGTAAGGAGCTGGTGGAAAAATATCGGATTGGTTTCGAGTTCTTCAAGAGGTCGGCGATTGGAACCAACATCGCCAATAATGCCCATGATGCACAGACTGGCGCGAACGGATTCCATGTTGGCCAAGGGGCCAAGGTCCAGTACGTGCGGGTAAAGCCCGGCGTATACACCGTAATGGGGATCGACGCGTAACGACTTAGCAGGCTTTTGGTTATCGGAATCACCGCCATTTTCCACGCCCCCGCCATACTCCCGGACAGCCCAAACGAGCCCGACCCATGACGATCAAACAAGCAAACGAAATAGACTCTGCTTACGAAAAAAAATACGACGAGTTCATCCAGCAGCACGATTTCCTGAAAACGGTATTCGGCCGTACTCCACTGGGAGACGACCTGGACACGCTGAAGGATAAAGTCAGTGATGCGCGATGGCTGAACGTCAAAGCCGGATGGTTATCGGACACCACCGATAAATTCGATCGCCTCGATTACTTCGTTGCCCGACTCAAGCAGGATTACCGCGGGAAGTTCATAAAAAGCCTGGCCGATGTACCCGATGACTTGAGAGAGGGATTCCCCGACGACGAAGCCGAGTTCCAAGCGTTCATGGCCGAGGAGCGCGAAACCTGTTACAGCTCCTACGATGAAATGACTTGCCTGCGATCGGATGCAGAGGAAGAGCTGGTGGCTAACGATTACTTCGACACGATCGGCTCGCAGCCGAGCGACTACGAGCTCAGCCCCTACGAAGAAAAGTGCTTACTGCCGCTGGTAGAAAATCTTGAAAGACTTTGGAGCAAGCATAAGGCCGTGGGGTTTGGCTTGATGTGTATGGCTAGCCATTTGGGTGATACGGATTATGATCTTAGTTTGACGCGGGCATTGATGTTCGATTGAAGCGGTGCCTCAGGAGGCATGAGCCAAAGCACTCGAGCTCGCAAACTGCTCAGTAGGAACGATTGTCAATCTAATACACCTTTACTTCGCCTGAATTGCAGCAGAATGACATTCAATGATTCAGATCATGCTGACCTAATTTCGTATCTCCCAAATTTTGCCGTTGGCGCGACGAAACCGGCTATAGCTTGGCTTAAAGTACAATTCCGCCAAATTCATACCTAAGACACCTCATGAAACTCCTCAACACCTACGACGACCGTGACGAAGCCAATGAGGCTTCTGAAAAGCTGACCGGCGATAAACGCCTTGCCAGTGAGCGTGATGCCACCGTGGTCATTTATAATCTGTTCGGTGACCCCAGCTGGGGCAATTTCCATCGACTGGGCATGTACAACCTGGGCGAACTGAAAATACTTCTAGATCGTCGCTCCATTTGGCAGCCGATCGATCAGGCACGGCACGCCGAGATCATCGCCACACTGCAGAGCGTTGCCAAGAACTACGGCCTAGGAATTCCTCAGCACTGGCTATAAGGTCAGAGCCCACAGCAAATCTGTTTTCGACGCTAAGGGTAGCTCCTGTCCTTCTCGACTAACACCGCCATTGGCATGACACGAAACAGTTCAAAGTCTCTATCAACGGAATATCTCTGGTTGAGTTCACGATCAATTTCCTTTTGAGATAGGCACTCAGAAAACTTCAGCTCCTGCACAAAATTCTCATCCAACAACACAGCTAAGTGCTCGACCTTACCAGCAAGAATCATTCGAATCGTATTGATCAGGGCCTCGGCTGAATACACATGCCTGAAATCTAAGCTTTCATTGTCTGCAATGATTTTGTCGGCCTGATCACTAAGCACATCCTTTATCGCTGAGTTCAATAGCTTGCCCGCGAAGTTCCGCCAGGTGGCGTTGCCATCGGAATGAAGGATCAGGGTGGTTTTGCCTGACTCAATCCATCCGTACTGATCTCTGAGATCGACCAGCAGCCCCTGCGCCCTAAGGGACAGCCCGTCCGGGACTACCTCGGAGACCAGAACGTCGGCAATCGCACGACAAAGCTCATACCTCAACGGCTGCGCATCACTGACCCACTGCGATTTTCCACGCGCCTCTGAAGGCTCGACAAAAGCCTTCTTGCGCAGCCAGTCGATATAGGTCGTTTGCCAGCTGCGCCCGCCAAGAGTTAGCAGCGCTGGCCCATTATCACGGACAGCGAAGGTTAGTTGATGAACCTCACCTAATTCCTGCTTACCCCAGAAAACCTTAACCATGGGAGGAGTCGTAAATACCGAAAAGAGCTCCATGAAATTCTTCTCACCAAACGCCCTCTCTCCAACCTTACCAATGCCGATCAGGCCTTCATCGGAGTGTAATATTCCAGCTCCAAGCATGTAGCCGACCACACCGGCACGATCTGCTTGTGCGACATCAGCAAATCCGGGCATGCGGCCTAACCACTGATCTACATCGGCAGCGATGATGCCTTTTTGCTGAAGCGCCAAAGCCATCGTTTGCTGAGCATAGATATGCATTGGCCTTGGAGGTGGCTCGATTGGTTCGACATACCCGTTGCGCCAAAGCTGCAACAATGCCAACGCGCGCAGAAATGCGTCTTTTTTGGTAGCAAGAAACAGACAATTCCGAGAGCTGCCCGCACGACGTCCGGTTCGACCAATGCGTTGCAGGAACGAAGCGACAGTGTACGGCGCGTCAATCTGGATAACCCGATCAAGGTCTCCCACATCAATGCCCAACTCCAGCGTCGAAGTAGAAACGATCACACAATCGTTGCCTTGGGAAAACGCCTCTTCGGCCGCCCTCCTTTCTTCCAGACTCAATGAGCTATGGGATATGTAGGTCGCCACCCCGAGGCCACGCAGCTCTACCGCGAGTTCCTCGACCTTTGAGCGACTGTCTACGAAAACGAGACGCTTCTCTCCTTTATGCAATCTCGAAATCACAACGGCCGCATTCTTCAGCGCCCCCACCCAGTCAACCTGGACATCGGGAATCACGTTGTTTTCAGCAGGAGGGTTGATCACGCTACGCCGCGCACTACAGCCACCAGCGAGCCAGTCACAGAGCTCTTCGGGATTGCCGACAGTTGCGGAGAGCCCCAATCGCTGAAGCTCCCGTCCCGCCAGCACACTGATTCGCTCAAGGACGGACAGCAAGTGCCAACCCCGATCATCCCCAGCGAAAGCATGCACTTCATCAATGATCACCGTTCGCACATTGGCAAACAACTGCTGATGATCAACCTTACCGGAAACCAGCATGACTTCTAACGACTCAGGGGTTGTCAGCAGAATGTCAGGGGGCGATGCAACAATCTTGGCTTTTCGCGCAGCGCTAATATCGCCATGCCACAGGGCGACGCTGCGACCAAGGAGGTGCCCGTAGTAACTCAGCCGTTGCTCGAGGTTATTGAGCAGCGCCTTGATCGGGCAGACATAGAGCACCGATAGCCCTTCCCAGCTTTCACTGAGCATGCGTGAAAAGACTGGGAAGCTTGCCGCTTCGGTTTTGCCGCCTGCTGTCGGAGCCAGCAAGATCGCATGCTCGCCATCCAGAACGGGCTGGATGGTTGACTCCTGCAGCGGCCGCAAACCGTTCCAGCCGAGAGAGTTGACGATATGGTGTTGCAAAGCAGGATGGAGCTTGTCGAACTCACTCATGCGGCAAAGCTCCGCTCAAACAGCTCAAAGATCGAGCGCGATATCATCAACTGAGTTTGCCCCACTATTAGCCCGCTCGACCGCTGTCAGCTCGGTATCAGAGATGGTCAGTGCGTAATGCTGCCTCGGATTAAAGTCCTCGAACTGATCAATGCGATCTAGGACCTCACCTACCAGCTTCTTCAGGAAAATCCGCGGCGCGATTCCGATCTTGCCTCCAAGCTTGCCAGTCACTGCTCTTGCCAGCTCAGCGATGTAGTCATCATCAGCAAGCCGGAGAATGCGCTCTGCCATAGCACTGTTCTCGGCATATAGGTTGCGCACCTTACCGCCGACCTCTTCCAAGGATTCAAGGCTGAAGCCACGAAGGCGAATTTGTACTGCCCGAGGATTATCGAAGCGAGCATCAGTGGTGAAGTCCACCGCCAGACGCTGAGCCAGAGGCGACAAGCGCTGGACACCCATAGGTCCATCGAAAAAAGCAGGCGTTCCAGTGATCACCAAATACAAACCAGGGAAGCGGCCCGAATCTACCTCGTCCATCAACTGGCGTAAGGCGTTCAGACTTTTGTCACGCACGTCTCCACGCATACGCTGCAGCGTTTCAACTTCATCAAGCACCAACAACAGCCCTGGGTGCCCGGAGTCATTCAGGATGGTCAGCACACCCTGCAAGAAGCTCAATGCACCGAAATGGTCGATATCGCCCTTGATCATCGCGTAGCGTTTGACTGCTGCGGCAATGTTCGGCTGACCCGCCATCCATGCCAAAAGACCGTTGGCGATCTCCTCCTCACCCTCCAGAAGAGCCCGGCGATAGGCGCGCAGGGTCAGGGCAAAAGCCGGTGCAGAACGCACTACTTCGCCTAGGCGCTTCTCCATCAGCACATCAGTCGCATTGATCAGGGCTTCGGAATCATTCGGATCAATGTCGTGCTGGGCTAATACATCCTCTTCCAAGGTATAGAACCAAGACTCGACGATATTCTGGAAAGCACCGGAGGGCATGTCGGGTGTAGTAAGACGTTCCATAAGCCGGCGATAGACAGTCTCAAGCCGGTGCAATGGCGTCTCCGTTTCGGAGATTTGTACTTCGGCACAGGCAAAACCTAATCGGTGCGCCTTTTCACGCAGCCACCGTGAGGCAAAGGTTTTACCGCTACCGTACTCCCCACGTATGGCCTTGAAAATGGCCCCACCCCGGCTGACCTTTTCCAACTCCTCGTCAAACGCGCGCTCAAAGGACTGCAAGCCGACAGCCAAAGCATCCAGTCCGTACTGCGGCACAGTCCCCCGGCGCAGTGCGTCTAGAATATCCTGACGTCGTTGCTTGCTAATCGACATGTCTACACCCTGTAGTTATTGAATTTCAAATTGCTTCTTAAGGTCCGCTACATTTAGCCGGATCGTCTGCGAATCACGCTCAACGGAAAGAATAGGATAGCCATCCACATTGAGCAGCTTCTGTGCTCCTGCAAGGAAACCACGAATCCTAAGTTTTGGAATCAGCAACTCAGAACACATCACAGCTTCCATGACCTGCCAGTGATGCTTTTCCAGCAGCTTAAGCAGCCCCTGCATATGTTCGTCACTAATCGCCGTTCGACCTGCCCGCTCTCGCACATGACGGTAGACGGACGAACTGAGTAACAGACCAATCCAGTCGCCACTAGCAGCCTGCGAGGTGCTCTTGTTCGCTGATAGCACCGGAGCTCCAAAGCCGAACATATCGTCGATCACTTCGTCAGCCGCCTGCTTCTTCCCAGCAGCTTTCTTAACAGGCACATTGACAGAAACGGGCGATAACTCCACAGATGCACTAAGAGTCTCGGCGTTAGACGCCATAGGTGAGTACCACCAATCAGGAAGTCGACGAGGGACCTCGCGCCAACCATCAGGGACCTGACGGGTAGCAGCATTGATGTACACCCCCAGCGGTATCACCACTTCCTGCAGAGAACCGCCACCGTGATAACCATGATTTTTGGCTCGGGTATAGCGCAAGCGCTCAGACCAAGGCAGGATCACCTGCTTGCCAGCAGTAACCACTCGCTCGCCTGATACCAGAATTTCCAGCTCGGATGGAGCAATGCCAGGAGCTACCGGGTGGTAGCGCTCACCGTTATCGTCTGCAGACTGCTGGTAAACCGAGTCATGGTCCAACACATGCCCATGATCGCTGGTAACAATCACTACGCGGCCGGCCTCCCGGGCAGCCTCCATCACATGGCGAAACAAGGCCACTGTTTCGAACGACCAGTCCACCTTGACTTGCGAGCTGCTGGACAGCTGATCATCAATTGCGTTGATCACCACCGCCAAGATCCGGTGCTCTGTACCCGCTATCACCCCCCTGACGCTGCTGTGCAAACTGCCGGATCCAGACTGCGACAAATCCTGCTTGTGATAGACCTGCGGCGGAAATTTGGTAGATGCCAGTTTTTTCAGCTGCGAATGACCACTGAAAGCTTTCTTCTCATCATTGGCATTACCTTCGCAAAGCACACCTGACAACAGCGAAGACCGGCTGACCTGGGTAACTGTAGGAAGTGCTGCTACCAGACAGGCATCGCCCTGGGTCTCAATCGGTTGCAACTCCAGCCAGTTATTACGGACCAGGTCTTCACTCAATTGTCGGTAAACCGCCTCACTCATCCCGTCCAGCACTAGCAGCAACACTTGCCCTTTTTCTGCCAGCGGCACAACCAGGTTATCCAAGGCGCGCTCAACGGGGATAAGTCGAGCCGGCAGATGATCACCACGAGCAATGGTTGCCAACTGCTGACCAAAGGCCTGATTTTGCCGCTCCCGATACCGCCCAACTTGCCCGGAAAGTTTCTGGTACACGGAGTTCAAAGCATCATGAGCGTCACCCGCCCAGATCTCGGCTCGCGCCCAGTCGCAAAAACCTCCTTGATTAATGTAATCGGTGATCAAGCTGACGGCAGTTCCCTCTGCAGCTGGCGTACGTTTAAGCCAGCGGAGCAGCCGCATGGCCATGTTCGCCCGCGCAACAGTCTCACTATATCGGTCCAATCCCGAGAGGCAATGCATCTCCATCTGCTGCAAAGCAAACTCTGCATCCATGCAGGCACCCACATCGAGGGCTTGATCCAGAGCGATAGCAAAAGCGTTAAAGCGTGCCTGCAGCCCACAAGGCAGAAGCGCCGAATGCTCAGCAACTGCCTGCATATCCAAGCTCGCAAGGATCTGCTCCGTTTTTGACAAGTAGCGTGCATAGCTGGGGAAAGCAAGCGCACCGATCCAATGCTTCACCAGAGCAACAGCCACTTCACCCAGTGGCTGCAACATGCGGAACTCGATCTTCTTACCGCCCAAAAAACGCTCACGGAATATTCCGCGACTGATGTGCAGTTGGCTTACATCCAATACATGCAACCGTTCAATGTCCGAAGAAAACAATACGGAACAGGCCAGGGCCACAGAAAGGAGATCACTGCCCTGATCATTCAACAGTAGCGTAGACACCACCTCATGGGTTTCCGGTAAACCACGGGCCAACCAATCACCAAGGTTGTCCCGAATATCGCCTGGCAATGCCGTAAGCAACGCGCTCGCATCTACCTTGGTGCTCCAGCTCAGCACCGACTGCAGATCTAGCGTCGCTTCTTGATAGTTCAGATGGGCCATAGCGATAGCGCGCCACGCTGTCTCCTCATCAAGAACTTCACCAAAACTGATTTTCCCTTGGTAACGCTCGACACCATTAAGCATTGCTTCAGCTACCCACCGGCCATGCTTGCGCGTCAGGCGTGGATCTATATCCCTGACACGAATTAGTTGCTGCAAGGTCTTCCAAGGGCTTATCCGCTGGGGCTCGTTCCTCCAGAGCCTGGCCAGTACATCCATCGAAAGCTTTGTCTCAGCAAAGCCAGACAGAAGCACAAGACGCTCAGAAGGATCTTTTCGATCCTGGTGGTGCTTGACCAGCGCATCGCGCATCGCCAGTTCAGAAACGCAGTACACAGCCCGGATCCTACGCCCTTCAACGACTTGCTCCACAACCGGCGTCGTCAATGGATGGGGCCATACCAATGCAATGCAGTCGGCCTCCACATCACGCTGAAAAACCGCCTGCAGCTGAGTCAGCACCGGAATCGGCAATGTCGCGTTCGCCTGCATGATCGACATCACCTTAGCCCTCGGCCCCGTCTGTGCGCACAATGCTGTAACTCACATCAAGCACATAGCCGTCCTTCAATTTGCTCTCTATCTCAGCGAACAATCTACGAGCTTGCTTGCTAGTCAAACCGCTCTGCTGGACCTGCTCCAGAATCTTCTTACCGCCAGAAGTTTTGCCGTCAGTATCCGTAGGCGGGGTGCCTGGTTCTGGATTAGCCGGCGGTAGGTTGCGTGTCAGCTGTGCGGTAGCATCAGCCTGTGCCTGGCGAAGCGCCTGCGCCAGCGCCGTCACCAGCTCATCAGCAGCCAGTGCTGTACTGACACGCTGCTTAATCCGCAGCGCCTCAGCCCCACCTGAATTCCATACGGTTTCCAGCAGTTGCCAGTTATTGTCCTGGATCGCCTGGGTTACGCTGGTCGCACTGACGATACTTTTCGCCAGCGCCATCGCGTTAGTCGGAGGCTGAATATCGGCCAGCGCAGCAATCAACTCTGCACCCTGCTTAGATTGCAGTGCCTTAAGCAGGCTGACGGCATACTCGGCGTTACGCAGACGATTACATTGCGAACTCTGGCTAACACGGTTCAATGCACTTTTGAGCTCAGTAACCAGTTCCTCGCAATGCCCAGCGTGGCGCTTGACCTCATCCAACACATCCTTTTCAAGTGCATTTTGATGGTTGGCTGTGCGCAGCTTGTTAGGCGTCAGCCCAAAGATGGCCGACGCGTTATCCACACCCTGCTTCCAAATAAACGGTTCCGCCAGGTCCTGCTTGATCAGCACCAGGTTATCCGGCATATCTTTGAGCGTTGGCTCATAGTCCTGGCCGTGCATTGTGAAGGCATATTGGCCGTGCTCGGCAAACACCATGATGAGCAGGTTCTGCACGATATCCGACAACCCTTTCGGCGTCGGCTGATCAATGGCGTAGCGCAGACGCTTCACCGTCACAGGATCACCCGCATACTCATCCTTGGCCAGCTCACGGGTCATTTGCTTCGGCCAGTCATCCTTGAAAATGAAGTGCCGCTCGTGCATTTCACCAAGCCTCAGCGGCTGGGCAATCGAGCGCATGATTGAGCGTAGCGGCGTGTCTATATCAATCCGGCCATTGCTAGCGTGTACCGCCCGGCGCAGCTGCTCCATCACCTTGCCCAGATCAGCCAGCCTGACTTCACCATCAAACTCGGGATGATCTGGATACTGGAAGGTTAAAGCCTGATTAAGCAAATGCTCAAAGGCCGCCCGCAAGTTGCTGCCAACCGGCAGCTGCGGAGTAAATCCCGGCTCCAGTGAATAGACCTGGCTCTCCAGTGGTACCGAGTCATCCAGCGTGCCAGGGATGGGCTGAGCAGCGCCAAAGGCGCCCATCAGATAATCGCGAATGCGTTGGCGCAGCTGGCTGCGCTGGTTATCGAGAAGCGTACGCGCCTGTGCCCGCTCCAGAGGGCTCAGGTGCTTACTAAAGGAGACAAAACGGTCCTCGCTTTTGAGTACGTGTTCAAGCGTGACCAAAGTGCCCAGATCGCGCTGCGCCGACTGACTGAGAAAGTATGGCAACCAGCACAAGGTCTGTGTGGCATTGCCGGTTGCCTCGTACTCCTGGATGCGTGCCCTGTCACTCGCAGGTGAATGGTTACCCTGGTCGAAGGGAAAATCGACCAGCACCTTCCAGTCATCACCACGAGCTTCGAAGGTGGTGAAGTCGGAAATCTCCCGGATATTCTGGAACATCACCTCGACTGTACGACGGGTGCCGCGCCACGAGAACGGATGCTCGATAAACAGCTGGTTGTCGTCCTGTACGCCAAAGGCCTCAAACAGCAGATCCTTGATCAGCTTGCGCCGCGCACCATCGTTGTCATGGATCTTCGCCTGCTCGAGAATACTCTCGGTATCTACACCTGAAAGCTGGATAGCAATGACTGGGTTCGAGTCATCGCTGATCTTGATTTCACCTACCCGGCCCGCCCATTTTCGGCACTTTTGCAATACCGCCTGCGCTTCGCGGCCGGGAATCGGTGACTTGATGGTGCCATGGTTTAACGCCGCCAACTTGTTGGCCGTGAGCTGCTTGAAGCACTCAACTTCCGGTACCAGTGCCGACAGCAGCAGAGTCTTGATCAGGCGCATATCGTTGGTAAAGGCTCGACGACCTGGGTCGTTGACTGGCAGCGCCTGCAACTGATCGAGCTTCAGGTTGTGCTCTTCCTCCAACAACGGCACCAGCTTGCGCTCTAGCAGATGGCGAGCATTGTCGAAATGCATGCGCATTACTTCCGAAAATGGCTCAGCCTCAGACGCAATCACGTCGTACAAATCACCGACGGGGATGCAGCCCCCCAGCTCCAGGCTTTCGCGCTGATCAACCAACAGCATTAGCATGACCTTGAGCGCCGTGCGCTCGCGCTGCAACGCTGACGACAGCGCCACCAAAGCCTGTACCAAGGCCGGGCTGAACGGATAGAGCGAGCGGAACATGTCGCGGTCGCCCTGGTTGGTAAGCAGAATTTCCTGCACTTCACTGCGAAGCCCCGCATCCATGGCTGCAAAGGCACTGTCGATCTCCGCCTTGGCAGCGGCGTTGATCGGCTTCAGCAAGCGACGCTCGGCGATGACCGGCAGGTTGCGATCCTCCAGGGTGATGGTGTGGAAGCGGCCATCCCAGTATTTGAGCGAGTCACTCAGCGCCTGCTGCTCGGCACCGTTGTACTGATCGCCCACGAACTCGCGCAGATCACGCTGACGGGCAATAAAGCTAGCCACAGGCACCGCACGTAGCTCGCTAGCCTCAACCAACTTCACCACTTTCTGGATGTTGTTGGCAATGAAGCGCTGGTCAGATAGGTGACTAGCCAACCAAAGGATTAGCTCATCCAAGAACAGGATGATCGCGTCGTAACCCAGCGCCTTGGCATGCTCAGTCATGATGCGCAGGCCCTCATCGAACTCGACATATCCGCCGTATTCGCTATTAGCCATATCCGCCATGGAGCTATAAAAGGTACCAATCAAGTCGCCCACCAGCCGGGACTTGTCGTCCGCGCTTGCCTGATCATTAAGCACCGCGTCAAAGCTGGCCGCATCCCAACCAGTCGACAGATCACCCCAGCCATCATTCTCGGCCGCGGCGGCCCCATTATTCAACGTGGCAAAAAAAGCCTCATCCCCCATATTGCCGCGCAGTTGCCGGGCGTCTCGGAACAACCGGTCACTCATGTAAAAACCAGGCACGGGCGCGTTCGGGTGCAGGTGTTTGATATGGCGAGCATAGCCACCCAGTACACCAGCCTCGATGCTCGCAGCACCGATCATGTGATAAGGCACCAGCAAGATGTTAGTTTGCTGCAGCCACTCATCGTGCTTGGCTACAGCAGGCGCCAGCTCGTTGATCGCCCGAGCCTGAGCGTTCCCCTGCAGCAACAGGTGCAGTACCGCCATAAAGTGCGATTTTCCGCTGCCGAAGCTTCCATGCAGATAAGCACCCTTCTGACGGTTCTGGTTACCCACAACCGTGCTTTTGATGAAGCTCAGGGCATCGTCAAAGGATCGCTGCAGTTGCGGCGTCACTACATACTGCTCTAGCGTCTGACTGATAGCAGCATCGGCTAATCCGCTGGACAGGTTAAGGACGAAATCACCCCGTTGAACCTTTTCTGGGATGTCGATCAGCTCTTTAATCAATGTCATGCGTCAAACCCCAGAATCAATTCAGCTCGGTTGCTTTTGTCTTGCGAACGCCACGTTTACTTGCAATAGACGCAGGTTGCCATTGCAGCAGATTCACCCGCGTAATCTCTAGATTACGCAGCTCCTCAAGCAGGAAGCCTTCGTAGTAATCCCCCATGCGCTCGCCGAACTCCGGATCCACTTCGTTGTACCACTGCTTCAACCAGGGAATCAGCTCATCCAGCGCCACCAGCATTGGTATCAGGCGTTCCGCTTCCCAGCCCTCGCTTTCTTTACGATCTAAATACCAGGCAGCAATGGCCTGCGCCCGCTGCAGATGGTTCAAACCAACCCAGCCGATTACTAGCGTGCTGTCGCCGCCTTTTTCACAACCAGGCAGCGAGAAGAAACGCTCTTTGGGCACATCCAGCTTGCCACGCAGTGGCCAGTAGCTAGGCTTACGGAAGTCAGTGGACTTGTATTGCGGAGGCAACGGGATGCCGCCCAACTGTGCGGCCTTCTCCAGCTTCGCTTGGGCCATGGCCAGTTCGTACTTGGCTTTCTTTTCAGGATCCCGCGCGTCTTCTTTGGACAGCGGTTGATCTACACCAGATTTGGCATCGATAGCATCCTCGAGACGTTGCTTATCCCAGGTTTCCTGCCAGGCACGGAATTTCGGCAGTGAATCGGCTTTAAGGCGAACGGAGGCCATCTGAGGCACACTGTCACCATCAACCAACTTGGAGACTAAAGCCTGCAGATCAAACATATCAGAACCACAGTAAACCTCTGCCACGTGGCTGATATCCGCATCACGGCGAAGACGGTCAGCCAGTTGAGCACAGGTTTGAAGCTCCGGTGACTGACAAACCAGCTCAAACTTGTCGAGCAACCAATCTTTGGCCGCAATTTTCAGACGATCTTCCCAGCTATCACGCGTCCAGCGACGTTTGTGGTCTTTGTTATCGATCAGCTTAACCCACTGGTTGTTCTGCACCGCATCCAAACGTGCTTGTACCAACTTTTGATAATCAGCCGGCCAGTCAGACGGAATTTCAGTAATTGGTTTGCTGCCATGATGTTCAAACCAGATAGTTTCAGACTCGCCGGACTCGATACTTCTCGCCAACAGAATCTCGAAAGCACGTTGACCAAGCTCAATTGCAGGTGGAATTCCTGTGTAACAAAGGTCCTCATCGATCAATCCGTACAGCTGATAAACATGCCAGTCCAGCTCCTCTTGTAGCGCAATCATCTGGCCAAGAATTTGAGCTTCCAACTGACGAGCAGCCTTCAACCGGCCAAATATGTCTGCATTTAAAGACTTAAGCACCACCAAAGGATCCACTTGTACAAGTTCTTGAGACAGCTGATCCAATTGTGCAACAAGCATAATTGCTTTTTTCTTCGGATCCTCGACTACGGGGAAAGACTTTAATTTGGTGCCATCCCACTCAACTCGCTCCTGCCATTTTCCGTCAGAAAATCCGCCACGACCAAAAAAGGTCTGACGCCCCCAAAAACAGGCAGTTGAGCTATTCAGCAACCCTAACAGGGCGAAGTGATCGGATTCTGAAGCTTTGGGCGAAAGCTGGATCACTGGCGCAGTACGGTTAAACACCTTGCCGCCGCGATCTAAAACAAAGTGGTTGTGGGTGGAAACGAAGGCGAAGGATATCAAATGCTCAGCAGCACATTTTTCCTTGGAAATGTACCCGTACTCATACCACTCCAATCCTCTCTGCGCCTGAGTCTTACCAAAATAAATACGACTTTTCAAAATAGTTTTTGCTGGCCAAAACTTACGTTCCATCTGGCAATCAATACCTGCCTCAACCTTAGAATCATAAGGAAATACGCAATCCACCTTTGATGAAATAGACCAATCCCTAACAGCGTCACCTTCTACAAAGCCCCTGGTGAATTTTGAATCAATACTCTTTTGAAGGTCACTTTTAGGAAGCAAGTAAACGTCATCCTCGCCTGTGATCGCGCCGAAGCCGAGCCCTGAACAATGACTTCCAAACTTTGAAACAGCAGCATTATCAATAAGATCCTTTAAATCGGCAGCACCCCCTCCTCCCACACTCCAAGGGTGAGAAGCAAAAGACCTACGCTCCTGATCCACAACACTAATGTAATCATTCTCGCTACCAGCGCTTGGCATCAAATTTACGATGGATGACCAAACCTTGCCTAATGCCGCGTCAACCGGTGTACCCGGTTCTCCACGAATACCAAGAACAGCGCGAATAATATCTGTTCTAGGTGATTGATTACGTGCGAATAAAATTACCGTAGGAGTATTGTGACCTGGAATAAAGGCCCCAGAGGTGTCAATCACGTGAGTAAGATCTTTACGCGGCAGGTAGTCTTCAATCAGCTTCTTTCCGAATTCACGTTTCATAAAACTGTTGGCGGTAATCATGCCCATAAAGCCAGCGGGTTGATTGCCTTCCGCCCCAAACGCCAACTCGAAAAAACGCTCGGTAAAGGGTGCGCCCAGCGAGTATTTTCGGTGACAAGTTAGGTACTTGTCCCGATATGCCTGATTTAGCGCCTTATCTTTAACAGTAATGTAAGGAGGATTACCCACCACTACGTGGTAGCGCTGTCCAAGAATCTTGTTGAGTTTTTCAGAGTCTTCAACTTCGTAAACATGCGTCTCTCGCTCATCCAATAATCCACCTTGGATGCCCTGCCCCTGCCATTCAAAACGTCGACCGTGCAACAGTGAGTCGCCACAGGCCAGATTGAAATGGAAACTGGGCGCATCCTTGATCTTAGTGCTGCCTGCGGCCCTCATGGAAGCGATCAGCAGACGGAATCGGCAAATGGCAATGGCATAGGGGTTGATATCGGCGCCATGCACCACATCCAGCGCCCGCTGCGCGAGCTCCCGAGCGTTGGTGCCTGGCTCACGCTTCAGCCACTGGTTGAACACCCGCTCGAAGGTGGTTAGCAGGAAGTGACCCGAACCACAGGTCGGATCGATCAGCCGCAGGCCCGGTAGACCAAACGTCTGAATTGCAGGCTCCAGAGTGTAGTCGAGGATAAAACTCTCGACGAACTCGGGAGTTTGCAGCAGCGCGTAGCGCTTGCGCACTGACTCGGATAAGTCCTGGTACAGGTCGCCAAGAAAACGGGTATCCCATTCCGGGTCGGTAAAGTCGTGCAGGATCTTACCGCTGTCTGCGTCGATTTTCTGGAAGAAGTCGATCAGGCGCTTGGCACCATCGGCGGAAACGGGGATATGCGACAGAGGGTTATGACGATGATCTAAAAGCTCAGCGATAACCGGGTACTTTTCCAGCTCTGCAAACAGATCGAGCAGATAGTGGCGCTCCTCAAAGGTAGGGCGCTCGTTGAAGTAAGCCACCATACGCTCTCTGGCCTGCTGACGAGCATTTCTACCCTGAGCATCACTCACTGGCCCAGCCAGCACCGGCTCACTCAGTAGGCCGTTATCCTCCAGAAAACGCACAAATACACAGGTCAACACCCAGGCCACAGCGGCCTGGGTTATTTGTGCTTCCCGCCAAGATACGAAGTGTTCAGCAGTGCGCTCAGCCTCAACAGCAGCGCGATACTCGCTCTGCAGATGCTCACGCAGGTCTGCGTTGGCATCGCTGTAGACAAGAATGTCTTTCTCGATATACGGCAGCAGTGTCTGTAGGCTTTTCAGTAAATCGGCACGATTAATCACAGGTAAATCCTTGTGCAGGAGGACCAACTTCCAGAGACGTGAGCCCTCCTGTAAATTTCATTTAAGCAGTGCTTTTAACTGCCTCTGGTAGCTGCTGGTCGTTTTCCAACCAGCTACTGGGAATATGGGCAAACTCTTTACTACCCGCTCCGGTAGGCACCAACGCGCCATCGATCATGGCCGCTGAACGCTGAGCATCAATCGCTATCAGCAGGACCAATCCAGGTGCGACAACACCGGTGCGGCCACTCACGCTCATCAGTTGTCGGCGTAGATCGTTTAGCCAAGTAGTAATCAATTCATAACGTGCCAACAGCCCAGGCTCTGTCAGGAGCACTGGCTGGCCGGCTTGCAGAATTTCCTCAGCCATACCGGGCAACGCTCGCTGCACAAGCCGCTGCAGGTTTTGCCAGTCGCGTGAACTGCGCTCGGCAGCGTCCGCTTTGAGCACCACCTGCCAGTCCGGTGCTTTGGGCATACTGGCGCAAACCGCCTGCACATGACGCAACAACAGTTCATCAAAGCTGATGCGCTTGAAGGGATAGTCTCGACAGAGCTTTTCCTGCGCTTGCCACCATTGGCGAGGCCTCACGGTCAGGGCCAGAAAGTGGGAGGCCATCACCACCTTTTCCAGCATCAGGCCCAGCTCTTTAACCGACTTGAGGGTCGTGGTGTCGTCTTCACCTTGGTGAGTCTGGCTGTAGTGGGTGGAACCGGCCGTTGCAAAGCTAGTCATGCCAGCGCTCGGCAGGCAGTAGCCACCCTTGGCGCCGTTGGCGAACTCAAAACTGCCATTCCACTGAAAACCGATATCGAGCGAGTGCACCAGTTCATCAAGCTCCGGCCGGCCAGGTAACTCCTGCGCGGCTGGGTAGCGCCCAGCCACGCGAGTCTGAATATCCTTGACCGTAAGCGCCTTGCTACCCAACAGCGCACCCTGGGCAAGCTCCAGCGCAAACCTCGCCGACATGCCCCGAGGATAGAACTCAACACGACTAGACAAGGCTGCGCTTTCAGAAGCAGCAGCAGCCAAGCGCATAAGCCGGTGGTTACTTAGCCCAGCGAATGACTCTGGCGCAGGCATAGCACGAATCTTTTCCAATGTGCGCACGGGGGCCAACAACGGCTGCTGACGAGCACACTCATCCGCCAAACTCCCTAGATCACAGGCGTAATCGCCCAGCTCTTCACCACGACCTTGACGATTGTCAACGATCAGGCAACGGTTACCCGAGCGACGCAATAGCCAGCGCCCCCCCTGTTTGCCCAGCTCTGTTTCTACAGCGGCACGCACAACGGCATAGGCCCAACGCTCGCGCAGTGGGCTGTCCTGCACCGAGCCACGCCGCAACAAGATCGCATCGGAGACTTCAACAGCCGTCATCACACCACCGTTTTCTTCCAGCAGTCCGGCGATATCCTCTCGCAGATCAGTAATGGCCTTGGTCTTGCCCCACTGGGTCACTACCTTGTCGATCAGTTCACGCACGACTAGCGTTTCGATGCGAAGGTGACCGCTAATGGCCGTCGGTGTCGGCCAATGAACGTTATGCACACCTTTAGGAGCGTCTTCAGCCAACCGACCTAGGAATTCGTTAAGGAAGCTCATTCGGATCGGGTCTGTCGACTTTGGCAGGACTTGCTGGAACAAACGGTCGACGCTGACCACACCGGTGTCGTCGCTATCGAACACTTGATTTTGTTGGTCCTCCAAAAGACGAGCTTGAAGCTGGCCAATGACATCAGACAGCTCATTGCGAGTCTTCACCCCAACCCCCGTCCAAACCCGAACGCGAGAGCGATTCAGCTTGATCAGATCCGCAACGGTATTGATATTGCGGCGGCTGAGGGTGTCGAGTGCTTGTGGGGTCAATGCCAGCAAGCCGATCTGCGTATCTAGCTGAGCCTCACTGATGGGGCAAGTCCGCTCCAACGGCTGATGAGTCGTGTGCAGCGATTCACTGCGTGCAGCATGGAAGGTTTTGCGCCACTCACGCAGCATCTCGCCTGCACTGGCAAAACGCTTACGCACATCACGTACTAAGGCGCGCTTAAAGAACTCAACCATGCCATCACGGATGCTCGGGTCGAATACCGTACGGTCGACCTCAAGCTCACCTTCCAACTGATGCGGCAGCCCCTCCGAAGAAGCCCACCCAGGCAAAGCGCCCGCCGCCATTTCATAAAGTGTCAGTGCTACGGAGAATCGCTCGGCATGATCGTCCCATCGACGGCGACCGGGATCCCGGATAAACGGATCCATATAGGCCAGGGTACCGGCGCTGATATTGTCGGCACCTACACTGGAAAGAGAGAAATCAAAGAGAATCAGGTGGAGGACGCTGCCTTGTTTCACCAAACCAATGTTCTCCGGCTTGATATCGCGGTGCACCAAGGCTTGGTCTTCAAGGTGCACCACTGCACTTAGCAAGTCGTCACCGAAGCGCTCAAGCAACTCCAACTGTACAGCACCTACATGCCGCAAGCGTTGAGCCAGAGTGCCCTCAGTCGCATAATCGAGTAACAGGGCTGTATGCCCTACGACGTCCAGGGTCTTGTAATAGGGAACAATGGCCTGGTGGCGTAGCTTGGCCAATATCTCGCCTTCTTTCATAAGACGATTGTTGTGGTCTGGCGTGGAGGCAATCTTCAGCACCCGAGACTGGCCCTGATAGTCGACTAGGAATACGACTGAAGAAGCTCCTTTGCCGAGATGCTGTATAACCTGAATTCCTCCTGGAAGAAGGTCACCTTTACGCGCCTCGGTTGGATTGCTACGCAGCGTATTTGGCTGGCTAACTTCGTCTTCCAGATCATCCAGTCGATTGATAAATTCGCTGACCGATTCCAATCGACTTCCCACGTCCGGATGTGTGGCGTACTGCACCAAGTGCTGCATGGTCTCGCTGGCACCGTTAATCTCATCGGTTACTTGTAGCCCGTTGCCGCGGCGTAGCTTGTCCAGAAGCTCAATGTCGGTTTGTGCCGGCTTCTTACCGGTAAATAAGTGGTAAGCGATCGCTCCGAGCGAGAAGACATCCATGTGGACACCATCTGCAGCCCCTGTGTGCGCCTCCAAAGCAACATAGGGCCCAGCGTCTTCATGAACAAGGTTACTCAAACGTGTAAGAGCACTGATATCTCTCGACTCGCTCTCAAATAGACGCTGTGCAGTTACCCAGTTACTGATCTTAACGCTGTATTTCTCGTCACCCTGCGACCTAACCCAGATGCACTGGGGGCTAAGGCCTCGGTGAAATAGCTTCTGACCGTGCGCGTACTGCACCGCTTCTGCGATGAGTCGAAGCAGATAGACGGCCTGGCCTGTATCCAGCCGGCGATCTTTACCCAGATCCATTAGGAGATGATCAAGGCGAAATGCTTTGGGATCGTGCTCGTAGACCAGCGCAGGGCCGCTGTCGTGTTGCTGAAACTCGTGAGCGCGCAGAATCCCTGGATGCTCGATACCTTCAAGCAGACGAAACTCCAGCTTGGCAGCTTTCTCGAGCCGCAACACTTCTTCCTGTGGCTTACCCTGTGTCAGGTAAATGCGCACTTTGCGCTGCACGCCCAGTTCCGGATGTAGAGCCAACCACTCCTGAAAAGTGTCGGACTCGTCGAGCAGACTTTGTAACTCGTAGCTACCCACCCGGCGCATACGCACGGACTCTTTGATTCCGGCCTCTTCAACGGCACGCGAGATTACTTTAGCGGCGTAGGCCGTGATCTGCCGGTGCCTCCAGTTTTCGTCGACAAATGTGATTTCGCGAAGCAACTCACCACGGTTAACCACACCCTGCCGGGCATTGCCTTCCAGCTTGATGACCAGATTCTCAGCTGACAGGAATACCAGCGCATCAATAAAAGGCACTGTCTCCTTGCTGCGATGAAATGACGGCTGAAGCTTCAGCAGTGAAGCCAGCTTTTGTGCCTTGCGCCGTGCCAGCAGACGGGGGTTATCGAAGATCTTTTGTCCGCCCTTGGGCAGGGGCTTTTCCCAAACCCAGTTGGCGGCATCCCCCCCGATGACACCTGGATGGGATTTGATTTCGATGAGATACATACCCTTTGGTGTTAGCACCATCAGATCGACTTCGTTGATGGAGCCATCCTGCGCAATAAACTCGAAGTTGGCCCACGCACGATACGGATCGTGGTCAGGGAGCAATTGCTTGGCAAACTCCAGCGCATCCCTCTCCCATGAGTAACCCGAGGGTGAGAGCTGCTTCCAGAGCATGTCCATCAGTGGTCACCCTTGTGAACTGACTGACGAGGAAAAAATAACGTCGTCATTTATTGTGGTACCTATCTATTCCGACTGAGCTGAAGCAGACGCTCGACAAAAGCAACAGCTAGCAGGGAGTGCTTTGAAATGCACCGCGTGCGTACTAGCAAAATGCTCATAGCTGAGACTTAAGTCAATCTCAATTGGCAACCAATTGGCAACCATAAGCCCCTAAAATGAGAAAACGCGAAAAACAAGGATGCATAAAAAATCCAACCACCGCTAAGTGGTTGGATTTTCTGGAGTTATATGGTCGGGACGGAGTGATTCGAACACTCGACCCCTAGCACCCCATGCTAGTGCGCTACCGGACTGCGCTACGCCCCGACTAGGCGTGAAACGTGTTCCTCTGTTCGAGGAACGGTCAAGAATATAACGCAAGCTTTTGAAAACTGGAAGTATTTAAAAGCAGGATTTTATTTCTTGAGGACTATGAGCACATCTTCGAGCTCGGCGATCATTTGGCGGATCATTTGTTTGTATTGGGTGGTGTCGTCTTTGGCTTCATCGCCGGAAAGGCGCAGGCGCGCTCCGCCGATGGTGAACCCCTGGTCGTAGAGCAACGCGCGGATCTGCCGGATCATCAGCACGTCCTGGCGCTGATAATACCGGCGGTTCCCGCGACGTTTGACGGGGTTGAGTTGAGGAAACTCCTGCTCCCAATAGCGCAGCACGTGCGGCTTTACCGCACAGAGCTCGCTAACTTCACCGATGGTGAAGTAGCGTTTGCCTGGGATGA